>ENA-UONY01000089-UONY01000089.1-human-gut-metagenome-genome-assembly--contig:-CS9-NODE-89-length-121476-cov-176.772527_pt1 | contig 121476 bp, 90 predicted proteins | sample MGYA00242465_ERZ724012 | MGnify/ENA metagenome assembly ERZ724012 | reverse complement strand
GGTCTTCAGCGACCTGTGCTTCAACTAAATTGCGGAAGAACCACCTAAATCAGGAAAGTACAGACCCCGTTCATTTTGGGATTGATTTCATATGCGTTTTTGAACGCTTCTCATAACAATGGAAACTCAATGAAATGGTCGAATTAAAAATAACTTTGCCGAACCGAAAACGACCATGTCCGAAGTTGTACATTTGAAAACGCTACAGAGGGTACATTTAATGTGATATTAGGGGGAATCTGCACTCCGGTGCGGTCCCTTCGGGACTTTTGGGTCAGCGCACTTTATATTTCTGTGGAATAATAACGTCAAACTGTTCAAATTCAAATTTAATTCTTATATTTGTGCAGAAAAATTTGCAAAGATTCTGCACTTAATATGAAAGATAATATCAAAGAAATCTCTGATAAAGAAAGAATTAGGCGAGAGGTGACGCGCGGAAAATATGGCCTGATATTCACCCCATCCTCCTTTCCTTGGCTCACAGCCAATTATGCCACCAAGTTGCTGTCTGCATTCGAGAAGGAAGGGTTGCTGGTGCGTGTCGCGAAAGGTGTCTACCTCAAGGCGAAGAGGACGCGCTTTGGCATATCTTATCCTCCGATAGAGGAGATTGTAAGCCAAATTGCCAAACGCGACAAGGCAAAGATATTTCCTACAGGGGATACAGCAGCAAACATGCTTGGATTCTCGGAACAGGTTCCAATGAAAACATGCTTTTTGACTTCTGGAACGGCGAGAGACCTTAATATCGGTGGCAGAATTGTTGAACTGAAAAGGGCTGCGCCAAAGAATTTTGCATACAACAACGAAATAATGGGTGTTCTGGTGCAGGCGCTCAGGTGTATCAGGGAAGAAAACATAACCGATGAAATAATGGCAAAGATACCGGAGATTCTTGCAGATGTAGAAAGAGACAGACGATTTGATGCTGATTTGAAACTAGCGCCTGCTTGGATAGAGAAACTTATACTTGAACGTATCAAACGATAGATTATGGCAAAATGGATTGATTACAGCTTGGACGAGCGCAGGGCGCTTATCGCGAAGGTGGCGCAAGCCAAGAACATCGATGGCGCTGCTGCGGAGAAGGATTGGTGGGTAACAGCCGTTCTCTACTCAGTGTTTCACACAAGCATTGCGGATTATTCTCTTTTCAAAGGCGGTACAAGTTTGAGCAAAGGCTGGGATATCATCAGTAGATTCAGTGAAGATATTGACGTCGCCCTCAATCGCTCGTTCTATAAGGATGTGAAAGGCTATGCCTGCGCCGAATGCTCCACAATGACTCAGATACGCAATCTCAGAGAGAAGAACCAGGATTTCGTCTTCGGAGAGTTCAAGCGCGAACTGATCGAAATGCTGAAAGCCCTTGGGCTTCCTATTATAAAGGTCTTGGACGAGAACGAGATGGCGGAAGAAAGAGGTATGGATAGGAAGACATCACATGATAAAGATCCGGCTGTGCTGAATGTCTTCTATCCATCGCTCTACACATCTTCAAAGTCGTATGTCAACCCTGTGGTGAAGATTGAGATAAGTTGTCTTTCACTCTCCGAACCGTACGAGATGAAACCTATATCATCGCTTGTACAACAGATCTGTTCTTCTGAGTTCGGTGAAGATATTGATGATGCCTTCAACTTGACAATCAAGACAGTATCTCCTGCAAGAACATTTCTTGAGAAGGCATTCCTTCTTTGCGAGGAATTTCAGAAGAACAAGCCGAGGACAAGCAGAATGTCAAGGCACTTGTATGATCTGGACAAACTGTCTCATACAGAGTACATGGCCAAAGCCCTTGACGATGGCGAGTTGTATCTGGAGATTGTAAGACATAGGGAAAAGTTCTACCACCCGAGCTGTGTTGACTACAGCAAAGAATTGCCGGATGTGATAGACTTTTTGCCACCTTTAACTGTAGAAGAAGCATTCAGAACTGATTACAACGAGATGAGAAGCAGTTTCATCTATGAGGAAGCCCCTCTCAGTTTTGATGAGTTGCTCAGGAGCATTGCTTCCATACAGGAGCGGTTCAGAAAATGCAAGACAGCGAAATGATGAATAGTGCCACTCTATGGTAATCTATAGTGAGTACGGGCACATCGATACAAAGGTCGGAAGGCAATCCTGTGATGTTATATTCGTTTTCTACACCAGGTGCATAGCCCCAGCTGGACATCAGAACATATAGCATTCTCCATCCATCCTGAATACAGTCTGCATATTCCGCTATAGATGCAGAGTAGTTATAATCTTTAGCGGACATAGTAATTTTACTGCTCGAAACTGGCGAAAGTTGTGATTCGTTGGCGTCACTCACGAAGCCGCTTGCAAGAATAATCTTGACGGTACCTTGCCCGTCGTAAATTTGCAGTTTTTCAATAATTAGCTTGTTGTCTTGAATCTGTGCCTTGATAATGGTACCGCTCTGCAAGTCGTCCTTATGGCAGACGATAAAGGCTGAAGTTGGTTTGCTGTTCCTAATGCTGAAGATTGAAGGGAATTCAATTTCCAGTTGCTCTGAATTCTTGTAATCTTCATTATTGGTGTCGATGATGAACGAGCCTTGAAGTACTACAATTTTTGCAGAATCGTAGCACTTGAGGGCGATCTGATTCACACAGAAATTGGTTGAGATAGACGTTATCATAGTGGTTAGAATTAAATAAGAGAGTTAACGGTAACTTTATCTCGCGGAGCGCGGCCGCGGAACGTCCGCAAGTCTCTTACCTGAGCGCTCTGCGCGGCGGGAAAAGTCTTGCAGTGGAGCTGGCATCAGTGGAGTTCGCAGGGGCTCGACAGTGCCCCGGAGGACGTAACCAAGCCTTCTGAACGGAGCTTAGCGTAGTGAAGAGGGCTTGACGGCTTTTAATATACCCACTGGCAAGGTCATAGGAAATATTGTTGTTCTTGTGCCAAGAATGCTAATGGCCAGCCTCCTGACATCTACGTTCTTGCTCCCGGAGGTCGGTGGATAAGAGCGTCAACCCTTTATTTTTCTGGGCCGAAGATGAAGTCTGCTAGGCGAGTTGAGACCTTGTCGGTGGCGGTTTCGATATCATCCTTCGTCCATGCGTCTGAAGGGTAATCAACCAAGGCCTTGGCAATACCGAACGAGCTGTTTTTGTAGCCGGATTTTTCGGCTATCGTCTTCTGCTTCTTGGTCTGGAACCAATCTCTGCCAATGCTTTTGTTGATATCTTCTTCCAGAAGAATCTTATTACCCAACATATTCACAAGATTGCCAAAATCTTCTTTTGTGGCTATTCCAGCATCAGTACGTATAGCCTCAATATCGCGACCGCTTGCGGGCATTATATGTTCGACGTTGACATTTTCGGAGAAGTCGAAAGCGAGTCCCTTCTCCTTTGCAAACAGGTATTCGTTAAGGAAGACAAGGACATTTTTTCGATAATCCTCGATTTCCTGCATTATTGTAGAGCGCTTCCAGTTCTTGTTTATGTGTTCGTTGAAATCCCCCTCAATTTCCGGCAGGGTGACGGCAGGGTCGACCAACTTGACGTTTTCACCGAAAAGGAAGGTCTTGAACAGTGAACTCGAATAACCAGTATCCACCAATTCAAGGATAGCGAAGAGTCTGATAAGGTATTCGGCAATGGGTTGAACCTTGCTTATATCGATGTCTTCAAGATTGAAATTATAGAGGTAGGAGATGAAGTATATACGGATATTGTCATTGAACTTCAACAGCAACTTAACGCAAGAGTAGTCTTTAACCTTGTCCCAGATCTTAGTTATCTTTTCAAATGAGTCGCAAAGTGCCAATGGTTCTTTCAGAAGGTCTTTCTTGATGGTGAGATAGTAGTTTCTCAACCCTGGGGTTGTGACATTTGGAGTACCGGAGGTGACATAGGCTTTATCCTTGGCCCTGCGGATATACATATACTGCTGCAGGACACCGTCAATGCCTACGATGCCCCTGCTTGAAAGTTTGCTCGTCAGTTTTTTGATCCTTTCCCACTGCTCATTGAAAGTAAGCCGGCTATCTCCTGCATTAGAGTAGAGCTGTGCCGAAATAATGTCGGCATCAGACAGAGGCATGCCAGTGGAATTCAATGAATTGAACATAGTAATTGCCTGCTCTATCTGCCAACTCCGTATCTCGATAATCTGACACTTGTTCAGGAATGTCTTTGTAAAGGAGTTGAGTTTCGTCTCGTTGAGAGCCCTCAGTTTCTCATAAAAGAACTTGAAGTTGCGGAAAAAGTTGGTGTACTTGTTGTCCTTCTGGCGCCGTGGAATCTTGAACACATTAGCTTCTGCCTCAAAGAAATCTTTGGCGTCAAGGATTTTGGAGAGCTCTTCTTTGTACTGCTCATTGATGGACTTGTTCAACAAAATCTTAGTACCCCGGGCGGCATCCCAGTTTTCTTCTATCTTGACGACATTCTCGTCATCGGCCTTGTAGAGGAGCTCGATTATTTTCTGCAAATTATTGGTAAGGCCACGCTCAAGCGCCCTGGAATCATCATCGTGGGTGAAGTTATGCAGCACCTCCTGTAGACGCAGGAGCATTGCTTTGAGGAGAAGGAGGAACGTTGTAGTACGCTGCTGCCCGTCAATCAAACGAAATTCGTTGCTATTGGAGCAGTCGCTTATGATGGTTCCGAAGAAATACGGATCCTCCGGACCGGATTCGATATAATCCTCAATGTCCTGCCATAGTTTATCACAGCGCGGAATATCCCATGAATAACCCCTCTGGTATTCGGGGATGACAAAATTCTCGTTTTGGGCAAGCGAAATATACTCCTTGATTAACTTCAGTTTCGGTTCAATGTCTTTTGCCATAATAATATTTCCTCTATTCTCTATTTGGTTCCGATGGTAATGCCGCAAATTTACACATTTTCTTCGAGCCTTACTAATGAAACACAAACAGAAACAACCAAGTAACATATGTATCCCTATCTCTTTAGTAATGTGTAAAAAATTAGTTGCATCAGTTGACCGGTTTGACAAGGTAGTTCCACTTACCGAGTTCCTGGGCGAAGACAACCTGTCTGGCAAGCCTCTTCTGGTACGATTCGTCAATCGGTCGCTTGATGTCATAAGTTTTTGAGTTAATGTGAACATGTACTTTCAGTCCCTTCTTTGTAGTGGTCATCGCAGCCCTGTCAGCGGCATTTTGAAGAGACATCAGAGGTGCACCACTCCAGCTGCGGGTAATCTGTGAAAAGAGACGGTGCTCAATGGGATTGAACTTGGAACAATACGGAGGATAATGAACGACAAGAAGCCTGATACCAAGTTTGTTGGCAAGGTCCATAAGATCCTGCTTGACGATTCTGTGCGCACTGGAATTCGATCCTCCGCCATCGCACAGGATAACAAGCGTATGCGCATCAGGGTATTGCCACTTCAGGTGTTGTTCCCATACTCGTGCGATGTTGTCGCAGACAAATCTGGATGTGTCGTGACTGATTCCCAATGCCATATAGCCGACATTCCTTGTGACATCGTAGATGCCGTGCGGGACAATCTGACCATCAGAGAACGTGGAGAAGTCGTGGTCAAGGGACTTGAGCGGTCCGTTGGACAGCGCCTTCCCTTCACGCTTGAAGTTCCCAAGCATCTCCTTCTTCTTGGTATCAATGCTGACGATAGGAAGTCCTACACTCGAAGCCTCCTCGCAAATGGCGGTGATTTGCTCGAACTGCTCGTTCCTGTCTTTCACATCCTTCATGGGGAGGTCCTTATAGAAGGAGCGTTCCCTAAGGCCAAGCGAATCAAGGATTTGTCGGACAAAGTAGCGGGAGATGTCATATCCTATTGCGGAAAGTTCATTCATAATTTGCGTGACACTCAAGGATATCCATACCACGTTCTCATCCTGCGGCAAGCCAGCCGTATGCGGTTCTATGATTTGCACGACAGCCTGCGTCCACTCGGGATGCTGGGGAAGTACACTCTCCCGTCCGGCACCCGTCCTGCGGATACGGCCGTCTCCAGGACCTTCTCCGGAGAGGAGTTCCTGCCTTCCGTTTTGAAGAGTATGTGTACTTGTTCCCATAATTTTACTAACTTTGCGGTAGCTGAGCCCTTGGGTCTTGAGGTCGGCGGCCTTTGTGGCCAGGAACCATCTTCTGTCTCTTTCGTTCAGCGTGGACATATACGCCAAATCGCTTGGCGAAAGGACTTCTGGAGGAGTTTTCGTTATCATTTTAAGAGCATTGCAATTACCCTTAAATTTACGAAAATTTCTCCAGTTTTCCTATACTATATCATTGATAATCAATGGTTTAATCTAAATTATTGTCACTTTTTCGGAGGCTGTTATCAGGGCGGCTTTTCAACCGTTCTCAACAGTATGTCATGGCCGCAAATGGCCGCATAAGAGAGCCCCCAAAATGAAGCAGGTTATTTTTTAACATTTACTTAGCGAGCGAAATGAAAGGAGAGTGGAAGTGCTGGAAGGCGGTGTGTGAAAAAAAATATGCACACCTTATTTATGGTTGCTTATCTTTTGTTATCTTTGTACTTGGAAAGCAAGAGATTAGCAGTTTATGGCAACCAGTAAACACGCATCTATCAGATACGAGGTGCTTGACCGGTATTTACAGAGACAGTCGGAGGATAATACTGAAAAAAAACTCCGGGAGTATTGTTGTGATGCCGTTGCCGAGCAGGATCCCAGATATGAGGCCGCTGAGATTAGTCTGAGGACTTTTCGCGGTGATATAGCATACCTTAAGAATCTGGCGAGTCAGCACGATGTTGATATTTTGTGCCAGCTTGGGAGCAAAGGGTATTACTATTACTATAGCAGGCGTGATTTCTCCATTTATAAGAATGAACTAAGCGACTCCGAGGTTGGTCAGCTGAAATGTGCCATGCAGTTGCTTTCCCGCTTCAAGGGACTCCCGGAATATGATGGGATTGCCAATCTGGGTGCCAAACTTGAAGAGAAGTATGGAATTGTTTCCGGCGGGCAGACTTATGTGGAGTATGAGCACGTGGAGAGTACCGGTGAAGAAATGATGGCGGACATTTGTGACTGTATCATTAAACAGCAGCCCATCAGGATTACGTATATGCCTTATGGAAAGCCTGAGAAAGAGTGGGTGATACATCCCTACCTTCTCAAGGAGTATAACAACCGGTGGTTCCTCTTCGGATACAATGAGACTGAAAAGAAGATCAGCAATGTGCCATTGGATAGAATACGCGCTGATTATGAGCATGTCCCCAATGCGTATATACCAAATACTTTTCGCGATTTCAGTACGTTTTTCGACGATGTGGTGGGGGTAACAGTGAAGGATTTTGAGCCCTCGGTTATTACACTTCGCTCCAGTGAAAACCGCTATCCATACATTGAATCAAAGCCAATTCACAGCAGTCAGCAGCTTGTGGACGCCGCCGAGCGTATTTTTACCATCAGGGTTATCCCGAATAGGGAACTGGATGCTCTTCTTCTTTCATTTGGCAATGACCTGGAGGTGATTTCTCCCTCCTGGTACAGAGACCGTATCAAACAGAAAATTGCGGACGCAAACTCTCTTTATTCTGGTGGGCGGGATGATTGCACACCACGGTAATACCTTTGCAACATTAAACAGGTAACAAATAAACAACACAATAAACAATGAGACAGATTGGTTTCAACAATTTCAGAAAATTTCAGTCGTTCCCTCAGATTGATCTTAGTCCTATTTCAATTTTCGTTGGAGAAAATAATGCCGGCAAGTCTACAGTGGTCAAGGCTATTCTTGCTCTCCTGGATTTCTTGAATTCTCGGTATTTTGAGATTGATCGTAATAAAGATGAGAAAGCAATCTTAGAGCATCAATTCTTCTTCAACAGAAGTTACTTCGCTCATATCGGCACATTTAAAAGGGCCTTGTATAATAAGGCTGATGAAAATTGCATATCATTTACAATAACCCTTGATGATTATAAAATAGAAGTAGAGGTGACAGGGGATAAAAAGGATGAGGAAGCAATTAGCGGTCGTATAACAAAAATGACGATACTGATGCTTCTTTATAATGTTGAGTTGACTTTTGATTTTCTGAAAGACAATATCCACGCTGTCTTCCATCATGAGCCGTCAACCATGTATATTCCTGATGGCGAAGAGTTTGGATTCCGCATCTATGGAGAGAAAGAGTTTAAATCAAAAGACTATTTCAAGAGTTTCTCTAACGATGTTATAATGAATGTTCCTATAACTGGTCAGACAGGGATGATTGGCGGTCCACTTATAGGAATCTTGATGGATCGTTTCACGTCGAAAATTGAAACCATTGCTTATCCGGAAGAAATGCAGAAAAGAGCAAGAGCCCGTAAAAGAGAGTTGAAACCGGTCGAGGGCTTGGACGAAGAGGCTCTATCTTTTATAAACTCGCATAAGGAGTTTCTTTGCCATGGATCTTTTAGGTGGCCTTTGATGAGGTTCTACGATGTTTCTGATTCTGAGGTGGAGTACATTTATGCTCACGCAGTAACACAAACCGTTATATATAGTGCGAAAGACACTAATGACTATTTTGTAAAGACCATTCATGAGTTTGCTAACCAAAGAGTAGGCAAGACTAACAAAATCCATGGATTCATCACGAAATGGATGCAGGAATTTAACATTGGAGTGGATTATGAAATTAATTCCGTTGGTGGTGAAGCTCATATTGTAAAGATTGTCAGCAAGGATGGAGAGAAAGTTAACCTTGCCGATAAAGGGATGGGGTCGATTCAGTTGATGATTCTTCTGTTTCGTTTGGCAACAAAGATGTCCGAACTTCGTCTGGGTCTGCGAAACTCCAGAAACGGTACTACGATTATCGTTGAGGAGCCTGAGCAGAACCTTCATCCAATGCTTCAGAGCAAGCTAGCTGATTTGTTTTATAACCTTAATCAGGAATACGGTTTTAAATTCATTATTGAAACCCACTCAGAGTATCTCATTAGGAAGACCCAGGTCATTGTTGGCGACAATTTTAAGACCGAAGAGGACCTAAAAAAGAATCCTTTCAAGGTGTATTATTTCCCGGCAGATGGTATTCCATATGATATGGGCTATACGACCTCTGGATTATTTAAGGAAAAGTTTGGGGATGGCTTTATTAACGAGGCCGGCCGCCTGCATATGACTGTGCTGAAGAACTCTAAAGACAACAAGTGATGTTCAAGGTCTTCATATCTGCCTCATCACTCGAAAAGCTCTGTATCGATGAAATGTCTCTGCCCTCTAAAGAGCAGAGTAGCTGGTTTATCCTACTCACCAAACAGAATGTCATTTATTTAGATAAAGACATTTGTCACGATTGGAGTTGCGAAGACCCGCTGTTCACTTTTTCGCAAAGCTATGAGATTTCGTTGAAAGAGGCGCCCGTCGATTATAATGTGGATTTTGATGCGAATCCCCAAAATGCATTGAATCACCCTCACGATGCTTTCTTGCTTGATATTGATCAGACTAAAGCAGATGCCATTCAAAGTCAGTATGGTGTTGTTTGCCAATCAACTAAGAATTTGTCGTATTGTGCAGTGTCGGAAAAGGGGTGCCATTTCAGCCTCAATAAAGGAGAGAATACCCATACATGGTCAGAACTGTTTGCGGATAAAGAAAGAGTACCGGCGAATGCGCTTATCATTGTTGACAGATACCTTTTCGGATACGAAGGCAAATTAAGAAGCAGCTATCGTGATGGGGTAAATAACATTAAGCAGATATTGTCAAATGCGCTCCCAGATAACGTCAACTGTGATTTTCATGTACTTGTCATTTTTGATGCCAATAGCAGTACGGATCTTAATTTCGATATAGATTCCGTTGCGAAAGAATTGGAGGCCTATAAGGTGAATGCCCTTAAGAGGCCTTACCCTGTGGAAATAGAACTCTTTTCTGTTTCGTCAAAAAACCTTCAGTATGGTGAAACGCATAATAGGAGAATTTTGTCCAATTATTACATTGTCTCGGCGGACCACTTGCTCAAGGTATTTAGGAGCGACGGTTCCTCAATTACGACGCAGAACTTAAATTTGGATTATTCTTTTTCGGAAGGACTTAGGGATCGTTCCGATATGCCACAGAAGAGAATCGATTATTTAGTAGACAAGTTAAAATCGCTTTTCTCTTCGGCATGCGCTGATATAATCAATGGAGAGGCACATAGTTCCGAGTACATTTACTACATTAATGGTCGGTTGGATACGCTTGGCCATCTAAAAAATAGACTCATTTTGATTTAGATATTATATGACTGAACAGGAACTTGCCAGGGTTATCTGGAACATCAAGGAGATTATCAGGAATTTTTATGACGACTCGGAAGTGGAGGACGTCATTTTGCCGTTTACATTGTTGAGGCGTCTGGACTGTGTTCTGGATGAGCACCGGGATGAAATTATTATGGAGCTGGAGGCTATTGTGGATTCGGATCCGGAGCGGCAGAAGAACAAGCGAGAAATGAAGCTGAAGAGTCTTCTGCGGCGGCATAACCTGACGTTCTTCAATACGTCAGGATTATCTCTGAAGAAGCTTTTGGCGAATCCGGCGGGCATATCGTCGAACTTTAAGACCTACCTTGAAGGGTTCACTGATAATGTGAAGGATATCCTGTCTAACTTTGTGCACCAGGATGGCGAAGCCCCAGACCTGACGCAGATTTACCGGCGCTTGGAGAAGAGCAACAAGCTATATTCTGTAGTGCAGACCTTTGTCCAGCAGGCGGACCTTGATCCGAAGAAGGTTAGCAATGCCCAAATGGGTACCGTATTCGAGATTGTGATCCGCTGGTCAAAGGAGTCCACCAATTCCAAGGCTGGTCAGTATTACACTCCACGAGAGATTGTACGGCTTTTAGCAAGCCTGACACTCTACGGTCAGGAGCAGAAGTTGCAGCAATTGGGTCAGATGTTCTCCATATACGACCCGTGCTGCGGCACAGGAGGCATGCTTACCGTGGCCAAAGAGATGGTGCAGGAAATCTCCGGCCGTGACAATATCAAGATTTACCTGTACGGCCAGGAACTTAACGAGAAGACCTATGCCATATGCAAGTCCGACCTCCTTATCAAGGGCGACTTGCAGCACGAAGACAAGCAGATACGCCAAGGCGACACGCTTGCAGACGATAAGTTCGAGAACCAGCATTTCAACTTCATGCTGGCTAATCCGCCCTTCGGAGTAGATTGGGGGAAGGATGATAATGTGAAAAAGAAGGTGGAGGAAGACAATGCACCCGGACGGAGATTTGAGGTAGGTCTTCCGTCGAAGAATGACGGTTCACTTCTCTTCTTGATGCACATGATCAGCAAGATGGATGACAGGCAGGGCTCCCGCATCGGTATTGTTCTCAATGGTTCACCCCTGTTCAATGGTGATGCCGGTGGGGGATGGAGCAACATCCGCCAGAGTCTTCTCGATAAGAATCTCCTTGATGCCATCGTTGCCTTGCCCAAGAACTTGTTCTATGGGACGGATATCGGCTCCTATCTCTGGATTCTGGACAATAAACGTCCGGCAGACCGCTACCATAAAGTGCTATTCATCGATGCGACGTGTGACTATTTTATAACTCCTCTCCAGAGAAGTCTTGGTAAAAAGAGGTACGAGATCAGTAAAATAGGGGCACAGGCAATAATGCTGGCATACAAGACGTATGACAATTTCTCTATTCCCATCGACTATCTGGATGATGGCACATTCCCGCATCGCGAGATAGCCAAACTCCTTGATTACGAGGACTTCCTCTATACAAAGGTGACCGTCCTGCGACCGAAACGCCTGTCGTTCAGCAACATCAGCGAAAAGTATGAGATGCTGCTTGCCGACGAGAATTTCAATGCAGATGCGACAAAGAATCAAATTCTCAAGTCGGTAGCTGCGATAGAAGGCATTGATGAAAAACGGACTGATGCTGATTTCTTCAAGTTCCTCAAGGAGAAGAAAGTGAAGGTTAGCACCACAGAGATAAAGCGTCTCCGTGCTGCGTACGGAGAACGTGACGAAGATGCTCCGGAGATTCTTTCCAACCCTTACAAGTCGGAAAGTGGTTTTGAAGCGGATACGGATCTGACGGACACTGAAATCATTCCATTCAAAAAAGGCATTGATGAGTACTTCGCGGAAGAGGTTCTGCCGTTTGTCCCTGATGCCTGGATGGACCGCACCAAGGATAAAGTTGGTTGTGAATTTCCATTCACAAATTTATTCTACAAATATGAGCCTTTAAGGAGTTGCGAAGAAATACTTTCAGAGTTGAAATCTCTAGAGCAAGATATAAATAATGGCGCTCAACTCCTATAAAGTTAATGGATATGGCACAATATGATTCATATAAAAGTTCGGGGATTGAATGGATAGGTGATATCCCTTCTCATTGGGAATTTCGAAAATTTAACCATATCTGTAGGATCATTACTGATTTTGTTGCTAGCGGGAGCTTTGCAGATTTACGTGAGAATGTTCAATACCTCTCCGAGCCTGATTATGCAATGCTTGTGCGTACAACCGATCTTGCAAACCCAGATATCAATGAGGGTAGGGTATACATATCAAAAGAAAGCTATACTTTCTTGTCAAATTCTAATTTATTTGGTGGAGAAGTTATTTTACCGAATGTGGGATCAGTCGGAAGCGTTTATATGGTTCCCCAGAACTTGTATGAACGAATGAGTCTCGCACCGAATTCAATCATGTTTAAAACGAAGTACTCAGATAGATTCTACTTTTACTATTTCTTGAGTTTCCCTGGAAACAAAACTTTAGTTGATTTAGCACAATCGACAACACTAGCTAAGTTTAATAAAACCGACTTAAGAGCGATAAGGGTTCTTTTCCCATCTCCGTCTGAACAGAAATCTATTGCGGATTATCTAGACACAGAATGTAAGAAGATTGATGACTTGATTGCGAAGGAAGAGAAGAGGGTATCATTATTGGAAGAGGCTCGTCAATCCATAATTGCAAAAGCCATTACTAAGGGGATTAACCCCGATAGTGAAATGAAAGAATCCGGCGTATTCTGGATAGGAGCTACTCCAAAATCATGGACTGTTAAAAGATTACGTTTTACGGGTGAATCGAAGAATGGATTAACATATACGCCATCTGATATTTGCTCTGAAGAAGAGGGAATCCTTGTACTTCGCTCTTCAAATATCCAGAATAACAAGCTTTCCTTTGACGATAATGTTTATGTCAAGAAGTACGATAATCGGTTACTTGTTGAGCAGGGGGATGTTATTATTTGTTCTAGGAATGGTAGTCTCTCTTTGGTGGGTAAAAGTGTTTATATCGATTCGCCAATTAAAGCTACATTTGGAGCATTTATGCTCCGGTATCGAAGTTGCGAGAATACGGAGTATGCGTATTATATGGTCTCTACAGCAGTCAAGATGTATAAAGCCCTATTTTCGACAACTACTGTTAACCAACTTATTATTGGAGACTTTAAGGATATGGTGGTGTCTATCCCTCCTTTAGAAGAACAACAAAGAATTGTCTCATATATCAAGGACAATACATCGTGGATAGAAAATAAGATTGCTATGTCTAAAAAACAAATCGACCTTTTGAAGGAGTATAAACAGTCCCTCATCACGGAAGTTGTAACCGGAAAACGAAAAGTATGTTGAGGTGGGCAAGAACACTGCACACCAAGGACCTATCTTCGCACTGTAATTGATTATTCTCATTCGCGTATGATGAATTTAGACGAAACCAGCTTCGAAGAGCACATCGCCGACGTGCTCGCTCACTCTGACCTCTATAACCAGCGTCAGTCCGGCAATTTCGAGATTGCAGATCTTTGCGACCGAGAGATGCTGGAGCGCTTCGTGAAGGCCCAGCCGGAAGTATGGGCAAAACTCTCCCGCAATGTGCCAGGAAGGGAGATCGACACCGTTATTGAGACCTACAAAAGGGGCATCAACCGTGGTACCAGCATCTGGGATATGCTTCACAAGGGTCTTATGGTTGTCGGAGCCAAAGTGAAACTTGTGGAATTCCAGCCGCAGATTGGAGGGGAGCAGTCATCTGCCTACAAATTGTACCAGGAAAACCGTTTCTCGGTAGTCCGTCAGATGAAATATTCTACCGACGCGGCCGACAAGGACAATGAGTTGGATCTCTGCATTCTTATCAACGGTATCCCTATCATTACCTGTGAGTTGAAGAATGAGGGAACGGGGCAGTGCTATGAAGACGGCATCATCCAGTACCAGACACAGCGCAATGCCAACAATAGGATGCTGAAAGCCTGCCTGGTGCATTTTGTGATGGACAACAATTTGGTATTCATGACCACCAAGCTTGCTGGTACGGATACCAGCTTCCTGCCTTTCAATATCGGCACCACAAATCCGCCTGTTGAGGGAGACGCCGACTATCCGACGCACTATATGTGGGACCAGATCCTTCAGGCCGACAGCCTGCTGGATATCCTGCAGCACTTTATCAAGCGCGTGAAAGACCGCAAGGGAAACTATTCGGTCATCTTCCCGAGATTCCACCAGCTTCGTGCCGTTCGTCTTCTGAGAGGCCTTTCCAGAAAAGAGGGTCCGGGACACAATTACCTGGTGCAACACAGCGCCGGTAGTGGCAAGACCATGTCTATGGCCTGGTTGGCCCATGAACTCTCGAACGTGACCAATGACGACAATACGCCGATGTTCGACAGCATCATTATGGTGACGGATCGAATTGTCCTCAACCGCAATATGGCCGACGAAGTTGTTGCTTTCGAAATGCAACCGGGGACGGTTAAGGATGTGCGTCGCGGATCGGTGAATCTGGCCAAGGCCATCAACGATGGATACCGCATCATCATCAGTACGGTGCAGAAGTTCGCGTATGCCCTGCCGAATATAAAGAAACAGGACAACCGGCATTTCGCGGTTATTATTGACGAGGCGCATACGGCGCTGGGGAAGGAGAGTGCAAAGGATATCATCAGCGCCCTGTCGACAGATGATGACCTCCGGCAGATTGATGACTTCCATCCAGAGGATTACGATAATCAGCTTGATGCCCTTATGGCTTATCAGCAGGTGATGCGTAAGATGATGCATCACATCAGCTATTATGCCTTCACCGCTACTCCGAAGGATACGACCTTCGCCCTGTATGGGAAGAATCAGCATGAAGCTCACGACCTGTATTCAATGAAGCAGGCGATAGAGGAAGGCTTTATTCTGGACGTGCTGGAGAATTATATCAGCTACAAGACTATGTTCGAGCTGGTGGAGAAAGATCCGGATGAAGATCTGAAGAAACTGTTCGAGGAGAAGAAGTCGTTGAAAGTTATCTACGACAGCCTGAACAAGAATCAGTACATCATGTTCCGCAAAGCATCGATGATTGTGGACCATTTTATGAGCCATACCATCAATAAAATCGGTGGGCAAGCGAAGGCTATGGTGGTAACTGATTCCAGAAGGGCAGCGGCTGACTATAAGCGGATTATCGACACCATCATCAATGGTCAGTACGGTGGCGCCATCAAGACGCTGGTCGCCTTCTCCGGGGAGGTTGAGGACAGTCACGGAAGGAAGTGTACCGAGGCGAATATGAACGATGGAGGCGTGAAGGATGATGATATCCGCCTGAAGTTCGAGGAGCCTGAGTACAAGATTCTGATTGTGGCCGAAAAGTTCCAGACGGGATTCGACCAGAAGTTGCTGCATACGATGTATGTGGACAAGGTTCTGGGCGGTATTCAGTGCATTCAGACGCTTAGCCGCCTCAACCGCTGCTGCCCGGGCAAGGACGATACTCTGGTGGTGGATTTCCGGAATGATTCCGACGTCGTGCAGAAGTCGTTTCAGGATTACTATACCAAGACTGTCTTGAGCGGTCTTGTGGATCAGACAAGAATGTACCCCATCAAGTCGGACATAGATGAGTATAAGGTATTCTCGGAGGAACAGGTGAACGAAGTTGTTAAGCGTCTCCAGTCGGCATCCACCGCAATAGGCGTCCCGTCTATTATGAAGCGCATTGTGTCGGACCGCGTGGAGCCGATGGAGGATGCTGAAAAAGACCGCTTCCGCAAGTTGGTGAACCGGTATATCCGCCAGTACGGATTCATCGCGCAGGTGATGACATTTGTAGACCCAGATCTGGAGAAGTATTACGTGTTTCTGAAGGTCCTCTACAAGTATCTTCCGTACACTAAGGAGACGCTGCCGGTGGATATCCTGGAGCATATCGATTTGGATAAACTCCGCATCCAACTGTCCTTTGAGGGCCAGCTTGAGCTGGAAGATGAGGAGAAAGAGTTGTCGGCCAGCCGTATAGGGGAACCGGGCAAGAAGAAGCCGGACGAGGAGAAGACCATCAAGGAGATTCTCCACGTTGCCAATGAGCCGTATGCTGGAATCCTCGATGAGAATGACAAGATCCTGAAGCAGATATGGGAGTCTGTGTTGGTTGATCCGGAGGTTAACGAAGCGTTCCGGGCGAACAATACCTACGACAATCTCATCAATCTGGTACGTGAGAAGTTTGACGAGAAGATCGCCGAGCAGATTGACAAGTATTACAACTTCATGGAGATTCTCCAGAAGAATCAGTCTTTCTCCGTGGCGCTTATCCGCCGGTTTGTGGATGCCATTGCCGAAAGGGCATACGCAGCATCCCGGCTGGAGTACGACGAAGAAGCGCTAATCGCTGCCATGTCGGCAGAAATGGCTCCAATGTTTGAACCTTTCAGAAGGAGTATGCGTCCAATAGAGGAAGTCGCATCATCTCTGCTTTATATCCTCCGTACTCCCAGCACGGCGCTCTATGATGGCGCGGATGATATCCTGAAGGATGGTCTCAATCACGTCTTTTGCAATCCGAACCTTACGGCTATCGACAGAAGGACGATTTTCAATCAGCTGCTGACGAAGTATGAGAACTTCTTGAAGAAGCTCTACTACTTGATTCACCAGACAGACGTGCCGACTAATCCGCACGCATCTGAGGACACAGTTCCAACTCTCTCCAACGCGATTTTTGCCTTCGATTGCCTGAGAGAGCTCAAGTATGACACTGACCCTGCTTATCAGACGTTCTACGGATACTTGACTAATCTCAAGAAGTGGCGGAACCTGGAGTCTCACGCAGCTCCCGCGGCTACTGAACAGGAGCTGATTGCCGGGACCAAGGTGGTAGTGGCCATGTATCTCTTTGTAACCGCGTGGAGTATCGGGGACTTGGAGGAGGCCGGGCATTAATTATTTTTGGTAGGCAGCAACGCTGCACACCATATGATTTTCTTTGTATCGTCAAAGGATATGGATCCGATGACGGTACTTTTTTTATGCTTATTGAGGACTGACATTATGGCAGGTAAACATTGCATTTTAGGCGATGGCAAAACCTTTGATAAACAACACGAAGAATCCATAAACCTGCGTATTGTCACGAGGGTATAATCAGGAAGATATATGACAAAAAAGAGAACGGGGAATGCATCCGCACATACAATAGCGAAACTATGGGCGAAGGCCTCCGGCCGTTGTGAATACGACGGCTGCAATAAGTTATTGTACAAGGATGACTTAACCTCTACGGAGATTAATAGTGCATTTGTGGCTCATATTGTGGCGGCATCACCAGACGGTCCAAGAGGAGATGTGACTCAATCTGCTAAGCTCGTTGATGATATTGACAATGTGATGTTGCTGTGTAACGAACATCACAGGCTTATTGACCACGAAGGGTTAGCTGAACATCCCGTTGAGAGGTTGCGTGTAATGAAGAAAAAGCATGAGGATAGGATCCGCATGGTTACAGAAATAGATGCTGCCAAAGTCAGCATTCCCGTCGTTTATGGAACGAATATCGGGAAAGATGCAGTGTCCATTCCAAGGAGAGAGCTCGCCCAAGCTATGCTCCCAAATAACTATCCCACTGAAGACATAGTTACTATTTCATGCCAGAACTCAGGCTTGCATGATTCGCAAGAATTGTTTTGGCTGGCAGAGGTTGCGCAACTTGAACAGAAGTATAACGAATCCCTGAAACCGCTTATCGGTAAGGTAGATATAGATTGTGTGTCTGTATTTGCCATTGCACCTCAACCGCTGCTGGTGAAGTTGGGGACCAAACTAAGCGATCTCCACAAAGTAAAAGTATATCAGAAGCACCGCGAACCGGATACATGGAAATGGCAGAGTCTCGAAGTGCCTAATCCTATGAAAATAATCCGGCCAAAAGACAAGACCAAGATGCCTGTGCTAGTTTTCTCGCTGAGTGCAAAAGCTATTTCCAGGCGAGTCAGAAAGCGTTTTGGCAGAGAAGCAAGTATTTGGGAGGTAACGGCAAAGAGCCCCGGCAACGATATGTTGAGGTCCGCGGATCAGCTCGATGAATTCCGGACGATAACCCGAAAGGTCCTGGAAGATATCAATGCTTCTTCTCAGGAGCAATCAATAAAAGTATTCATGGCTATGCCGGCGGCTTGTGCTGTGGAATTGGGCCGGGTATGGATGCCAAAGGCTGACAAACAATTGGTATTATACGATAAGAACAACGCCGTTGATTCAGATGATACAGAAACGATAACAATCAAACATAATTAGATATGACAGAAGACCAGAAAAACCAGATTTCCGTCCTGCTTAATGAAATTGGCAAAGCGCTCGACGTGACGAAGACAGAGTATGATCAGATTACAAACAGTTACAAGGCAGTAGGGAGTTATTTGGCGGATTATCCTAGTCCGCTGAGTGTTTATTCACCTCAAATCCGGCCACAGGGCTCGTTCCTGTTCGGCACTGCTGTAAGACCTGTATCTGAGGATGCCGATTGGGATATTGACCTTGTTTGTGAACTGACCAAGAAGCCATCTAATTGGACACAGCATACTACAAAAAATGCAGTCGGAGACAGGTTGAAAGAGTCGGACCGGTACCGCAAGATGTTGGACAAAGAGGGTAAGCGCTGCTGGACGCTTATTTATGCTGATGGCAAGTATCACATGGACGTCCTTCCTTGTATTGTGAACGAAGGCTATACAACTGCACTGGAGAGGATGCTTGCTTCTTCTGATTTGGAGGTCTCTGATACGACGGCCATTCGTATTACAGAGAACACCAGGGCGGACTATATGACGGAAACAGATTCCGATAAGTGGCAGAAGAGTAATCCGTTCGGACTTGCTAAGTGGTTCTATAACATAGCTTACCGTCCGACAAATTTGCAGCGGACAATCAATCTTAAAGAGGCAATCGCACCCGTACCCAAATACTATGAGAATAAGGCTCCTCTGCAGCGCGTGGCCCAGTTAATGAAACGTCACCGTGATATTATGTTTGACGGTAACGAGGATGACAAGCCCATCTCGATTATCATCACAACTCTGGCCGCCCGGACGTACGACGACGCTACAGATTTGTTCAGCGCGCTTCATCACATCGCACATAACATGACGTCCTACATTGAAGGGACGCCAGGGCACCGTGTCGTAAGAAATCCTGTCAACCCTTCGGAGAACTTCGCCGATAGGTGGAAGCCGGAGAATAAGAAGGAGGAGTATTTCTATAAGTGGGTCTACAAGCTGCAGGCTGATGTAGATAAGTTGATGGCTTCGGCCGGACAGGGATTGGATAAGCTTCAGGCCTTGTTTGAAGAACTGTTTGGAGAGAAGGTGTCGAAAGCATCGTTCAAAGCATACGGCGATCAAATCCTTGCGCAGAGAAAAGCAGGAAAACTGACAGCTGCAGCAGGTGCAGCAACGCTTGGAACCGCAGGAGGAACAAAAGTAGCCGCCCATAGTTTCTATGGTAAGGAAGAATAAAAGAACCCCCATTCCAATTAACGCTCAGCTACAGATTCTGGGCAAGGATTATCAAGATGGCGAAGTGAAGTCACGGTCTCTTCGGCACCTGGTATGGGAGACAGATATCATCCCGTCTCCCAATAGCGCCAAATATAGGATTCGTATTAACTATACAATCGGTCAGAGGCCTAATGTTTATGTGATTGACCCTCCAGTGCTAAAACGTTCTGAAGGCGAGAGGTTCTTACCACATGTTTTCAGTACGGAGAAGCAGCAGATTTGCCTCCATTACGGTCCTTTTGGAGAATGGGATGACTCTATGTTCTTAGCGCGCAAAATTGTCCCATGGGCATCAGAATGGCTATTGTTCTACGAACTTTGGGTTATTACTGGGAAATGGCTAGGAGAAGGAGTTGAGCATTCAGGCAAAGTCCCCAATGCTGAACAAGACCAGACTGAAGTCAACAAGGAATAAGAAACTTCCATCAATTGCAGGAACTGATGGAAGTGACGGATTGATGGTGGGGGAGAGTCTACCTCTTCAGCATATAATTGACAATCCCCTCAACGTGCAGGGCGACGATTGCCCGGCGGCCTTCGTCGGATTCCAGGAAGAGGCAGTCGTCGGAGTTGTCGTGGAAGAGATTCTCGGTGAGGGCGGCGGCACAGAGGGTATTCTTCAGGATGTAGAAGTCGCTTCCCCAGTCGGGATCTCCATCGGAGTAGTCTTTCCGGAGCTTGTGGCCGGGGAGCCAGAGCGCAGCGGCCTGGTACAGGCAATCGGCAAGCTGGTCACCGGCCGTCTGCCCTTTACTTGTGTAGCAGGTCCAGCCGCGGACGTTCATCCACTGCTTGCCATTGCCGGCAGCATTGGTGTGGATGGAGACCAGGCAGACATTGCGTTTGCCCAGCTGCCGGCACCAGGCGTTGACGCGCTCGGTGCGTGCCCGGAGGGAGACATCGTATTCATACGGAGTGACCAGGGCGAAGCGTATTGCATCTGCAAGGGTGAGGATGCTGTCATCGTACGCATTACTAGCCTTGCGCATCCTCTCCCCGTCATCATCTTCCCAGAACTGGTCAATATTCTCCATCATCTTATCGGCCGCCAACCGATATTATAGAGCGGCGGACTCATAGATATCCAGCGCCTCTTTCAATGCGTTCCTGCAGGATTTCTTCATCATAACCGTCCCTCCTTTTCCATAGTCAGGAAGCCTGAACGGTTTTCCATACGATACGAAGTCCCTGTCTTATGGAAAGCTACTCATAACCAAGGAGAGTCGATGAGAAAGAAAAAGTAATATCTTTGCAATTATGCTGCTGCCTGTTTGCAAGCAAACAGAGACTGCTTTTTGAAAGCCCTGCCCTCTTCGAGGGGGTCAATATCGTAAGAATACACGCTTACAAAGTAAACACTTACATCTTTCATTCCGTTCCATCATAGTTTCAGAGCACGAGGAGGGTTCTCAAATTAGCCAAGGATCTTCTTTGCTAGGGCGTTGACGGCGTCCACGTCGATTGGTTTGAGAATGATTTCTTCTGGCTCCAGGTCCAGGAGGAACTGCATGTAGTTGGGGAGTGTGAGCAGCTGTCCTTCCCGGCCGACATTGTAGTCGCCGAATTTGATGATGTGTTTCACATGGTATTTGTCCGCATGCTTCAAGACAGTCTGGACGCTCTTGGCCTGGGCCGTTTTGGCTTTCACTTCAAGTGGCACACATTCGCCTTTCATCCGGACGAGGAAGTCCAGCTCAAGGCCAGAGTCCTTCAGGAAGTAGTACAGGCTTTGCTGCTTCTTGTGAAGAGTGTCTGCCATCAGATTCTCGAAGATGGCGCCTTTGAATCCTCCCAGGTTGCCTTGCAGTATATCCGCCCTGGTCCCAGGGCCCAGCATCTCGATGAGCAAACCGATATCTGCCGTGTAAACCTTGAACACATTGTCTTTGGCATTGCCTTCCATCGGGAGACCGGTGATATCGGTATTGTAGCAGCGGCAGATAATGCCGGCGTCTTCCAGCCACTGAAGAGAGCCAAGATAGGTTTCACCTCGTCCGCCGGGCTTAACCTTGCTGTATTGGAATTTCTTGTTCTCCTTGGCCAGCTGCTTGGGGATGGAATTGAAGCACTCGCGGATATGGGGCTTGTCTTTGTCCGGAGCATACTTGACCATATCGTCGCGGTACTCCTTCAAGATACCCTTGTATTCCTCACTGACGGCGTTCATATTATTGGTGGTCAGGAATGCATTGATGGGGGCGGGGAGACCACCAATAGCGACATAGAGGTTCAGATACTGCCTCATGGCCACGTGGATTCCTTCCGGAACCGGCGTTTCCTCCGTGTAGAACTTCCGGAGAGCCTCGATGACATCCGGATTCATACCGTTGGCCCAGAGGAACTCCTCGAAGTCCAGCGGGTACATCTCGATGATGTCTTCGCTGCCTACAGGAACAGAGTTGATTCCCAGATCTTTCTTCTGAACCATCTTGCGACGCCGTTTCTTGAGCTCATCGCCGTAGCCCTGGACGCCCAGCAGGGAGCCAGTGGCAATCACGTCAAAGCGGCCGTCCTCTTTGAAGAACTTGAGCGAAGTCCTGGCCTCGGGGCATTCCTGGATTTCATCAAAGATCAGGCAGGTCTCTTCGGGGATGAACTTGACGCCCTTGATCTGCGCCGACAAGTTGAGCAGAATGCTGTCCACATCCTTTGATCCGACGAAGGCATTGATTCGCTCCGGCTGCTTGATGAAGTTCATGTAGACGACATTCTTGTAGTTCTGCTCAGCGAAGTGCCGTGAGATATATGTTTTACCGCACTGGCGGATGCCCATTATTACCAGAGGCTTGTGCCCAGGCTTGTTTTTCCACGCAATGAGATCGTCTTCAATTTTCCTTTTCAGCATAGTATGACACTTTATCTGGAAGCAAAAATACACTTTTTTCAACGACTTCTCAAATACCCAACGTAATTTTTCTAACGACTTTTCGGCAGTTCGCCGTAATTCTTCCAACGAGTTTTGCCGGACTTGTACCGGAATAATAGCAGAAAGGCCAGCATAGCTGGCCTTTCCTATTTAGAGTGGGATAAGTTGGTCAAGATTTACAAGTCTTTCCTTTATTTATCTCGTATAGCCTTAAGTTGTTCCATTATAGGTTCAATTATTTCGGGTATCGAAGTGGTAATTGGGATATGAGCACTTATCCGATACTTCTCTGGCACATCGTACCCATCAAATACGGACAATCCTTTGCGTTGGAGAAATTCTTTCACGTTGTTGTATGAATCCAGTTTTGAAACATCTCTGTCCGAAGGCGCCCAAAAGAGTACATTATATGTCCGAGTATCGCACCAGACATCCATCTTGAAATACATTCCGTCGATTATACACTCTTCGAAGACAGTGTCTGTCTCACGATATATCCATACTTTTGTGAAAGGATAACAACGTTCCGAGTATACGTCGAAGATGCGCTGAGCAAGGTACTTCGGCAAGTCATTCATCATCGATACGAAAGAGTTCGCGGTGTCCAGATGATCGTCGGATAAAAGATAATTGTACAGTTTGTCAAAAGAAATCTTGTCCATATTGAAATTGCTAATTTTCTTGATTAGATAGATATACTGCCTTAGAGTTGATGCGACATCTTCATTTTCGCACAGTGAGGCAAGAGGTGTCAGCCAATCCGTTGTCAAACTTAATTCATGAATGTCGGATACTGCCGGAATGACGACAACTTTTTGCAGCCAACGATAATCGTCCTCTTTCCATGTTGATTTGTCCGGAGTCTTGTATTTGAGCATCGGAAGGTATATGGCAGCATCAATTGTATAACCTTGTTCTTCGAGAATATCACAATATCGCGGGATCTGGCGGTCCATATCTCCGGCGTTGTTCATCTTGTTCTCAACAAGAATGGCATGTTTAGAATAGTCATCCCTAATTAAGATATCAATACGCCCCTGTTCCCTTACGACCGTCGCATCTTCATAATACTCCGCACTTATCTGCCAACCTGTCCGCTTGATGACTAAATTCACAAGTAACTCAATTCCTAGAAGACCCATGCCGTGATTTTGAACGGGATCTAGGAAGAATGCAATCAAGTCGCTATGGAAGTTCTCCCTATAATAAAGGCTGGAGATAATCTCAAAAACGGTAAACGCTTTGCTTTTATTGACCTGCTCGATAGTCGAATTGTGTTCAGCTAGGAGACTCTTCAAAGACCTGTCGCATAATAAATCCTCATAGCATGATTGGCGTTCATTTAGAAATGAGCCCCAGTCGTTTACTAGAGATGTAAAGTGCAAATAATCCATTATTTGAAAGCCGTTGTACTTGCTTAAAACACAAAGATACGGTTTTTATCTGCATTCAGTGTTATGAATTGACGCGGATTTAGAAAGTAAAAAAAGACTGATGCTGTGTTAATTTTGATATTCTTGAAAATAGAATCCAGATATAAGGACAAACATACATTGATTATTTGTAATTGTAACTATTTGTTAATCAGATATATAATCACTTCCCGATGCAAAAATGCTCGAAAATATCCCCCAGCACCTCGTCCGTGGTGACTTCGCCGAGGATGGTGCCGAGGTGGTGGAGGGCTTGGCGGAGGTCTTCGGAGAGGAGGTCGGGAGTCTGGCCGGCGGCGAGGGAACGTTTGACGTTTTCGAGGGATTCGGACGCTTTCATCAGGGCTTGGTAGTGCCTTAGGTTGGTGACGATTGTCTGGTCAGAATCCAAAGTTGCGGACTTTTGGAAGTCGGACAACAGTTTGCGCAATTCATCAAGACCGAAACCAGTCTTGGCGGAAATATATAACTTAACTACTTTTTCATTAGGATTAGAAACAGAATTGTTGATTAGGCTAACATTAATGTTATTACCCAAAACATCCACTTTATTCAGCAGAACGATCAACTTTTGTGACTTTACATCCAGATTTGAGACTATGTCAGAAATCGAATACTCGTTTTCTTCTTCGGAGGCGGTGACATCAAGCAGGGCAAGGACGATCGAGGCCTCGTTCATCTTCTTATACGAGCGGGAAATGCCGATCTTTTCGACCTCATCTGAGGTTTCGCGGAGACCGGCGGTGTCGATAAAACGGAACAATGTGCCATCGATGGTCATTGTCTCCTCGATGGTGTCACGGGTGGTGCCGGCGATGTCGGAGACGATGGCACGGTCGTCACAAAGGAGAGCGTTCAGGAGGGTACTCTTGCCGGCGTTGACGGCACCGACTATGGCGACCGGGACTCCATTGCGAAGTGCGTTGCCGTAGCGGAAGGAATCGGTCAGCGAATGAATATGTGCAAGTGTTCCATCAAGCAGGGAGGACAGTTCGGATCTGCTGGCGAACTCAACATCCTCCTCGCTGAAATCCAACTCTAATTCAAGCAGGGAAGTCATTTTCAGAAGCTCCTCCCTGAGGGTTTTCAACTCTTTGGAGAAGCCGCCTTTCAACTGACTGAATGCTACTTTGTGCGCTGCTTCGCTCTGCGCGGAAATCACATCGGCAACGGCTTCGGCCTGAGCAAGATCCATCTTGCCATTTACAAAAGCCCTTTGGGTAAATTCTCCAGGACCGGCGACGCGGGCACCACAATCGACCAAGCGTTGCAGGAGCCTTTCCACAATGTACTTTGAGGAGTGGCTGGATATCTCAACGGAGTCCTCTCCGGTGTAGGAATGCGGGGCACGGAACACGCTTACCAAGACGGTGTCCAGATCGGTTCCATCGGCTTCAAGCGCGACTCCATATTTAAGCCTGTAACCTTCAGTGTCTGAAATATTACCACCCTTGCATCTTATCACTTTATCAGCTATGGAGAAGGAATCTCTTCCACTCATCCTGATGATGGCTATGGCACCGGTTCCGGGGACGGTGGCGGGGGCGCAGATCGTGTCTTCTATGTTGAGCATATCTGTTCTTTTACGTCCCTTCGACGGGCTCAGGGACCAATCTCCCAACTTACTTAACAATGGACCCCAAAGCCCTCCACCGAAGCGACAACAAAAGACAAATTTATCAACATTCCCCAACATATTCAAGGAATAACCGACAAACTCGTGAAAACTCACACCAAACTCGCTATCTTTGCACCGCAAAATCTACTCTATGGCTCAGAATGACCTCACCCAAGGCAGCATTCTCGGCAACATCCGGAAGTTTTCGCTGCCATATATGATGTCATATTTCCTGCAGATCCTCTACGGATTGGCGGATTTGTTCGTCATAGGGCAATACTGCGATGTCGCCGGCACGACGGCGGTGTCCAACGGCGCGCAGATAATGCATACGTTCACCGTCGTCATCATCGGCCTTGCGATGGGCACGACGGTACGGATAGCAAGGGCGATCGGCGCGGGCGACAGGGAAAACGCGGCAAGAACCATCGGCAACACATTCACGCTGTTCACCATCGTCGCAATCATCACAACAGCCATACTATTAGCAGCTAACAAAGGCATTGTCAACCTAATAGACACTCCGCAAGAAGCTGTCAAAGGCACAATAGACTATCTAAGAATATGCTTCATCGGCATCCCGTTCATCATAGCCTACAACATCATCGCATCCATATTCAGAGGTCTCGGCGACTCGAAAAGTCCGATGTATTTCGTGATTGTGGCTTGCGTGGTAAACATCGCGCTTGACTACATATTCATAGGTCATTTCAATATGGGAGCGACGGGCGCGGCACTCGGCACGACCTTGTCTCAAGCTGTCAGCGTCATCGTCGCAGCGATAATGATCAAAAAGAAGTCCCAGATGAGCATAACACGCCAAGACCTAAGGCCTGAACGGCGCACGATGGCAGGCATCCTCAAAACCGGCGTGCCAATCGCGCTCCAGGACGGCTTCATCCAAATCGCGTTCATCGCCATCACGGTGATCGCGAACGGCAGGGGATTGAACGATGCGGCGGCGGTCGGAATAGTGGAAAAATTCATCGGACTGCTATTCATCGTCCCTTCAGCGATGCTGGCGACCGTCTCGGCGATGGCGGCGCAGAACATCGGGGCGAAAAAGCCTGAAAGGGCCAGAAAGACAATGAAATATTCAATAGCGATCGCGGTGGGATTCGGCACCGTGGCCTCAGTGATTCTCCAATTCATCCCTGAATATGCCGTAAGAATATTCACGAGCGACAGCAGTGTCATCACCCTTGGAGGCCAATACCTAAAAGGTTACGTGTGGGACTGCATATTCGCCGGCATACATTTCTGCTTCAGCGGCTTCTTCACCGCCTGCGGCTATTCCATCATCTCGTTCATACACAACGTCATATCAATCACGTGCGCCCGCATCCCTTTGTCCTATCTGACTTCCATTGAATATCCCGGCACGCTCTTCCCGATGGGCCTTGCATCTCCGGCCGGCTCGCTTCTCTCCGTCATCATCTGCGTCACTGTTTACATAGTGATGCGCCGGAAAGGGAAACTATAACGCCCACTTATTCCCGAACTTCACAAAAATTCTTTATCTGAATATATTTGGCCTATCTTTGCAGCCCGATTAGGAAATGTAATAAACTTAAAGATGAAAAGAGACGCCATCGATTTCGGTTCCGACAGCATTCCGGGACTCTTCAGAAAAATATTCATTCCTACATTGATAGGGATGGCCTGTATGGCAGTGATGACGACCATCGACGGGGTGTTTGTCGGCCACGGGGTTGGGAGCGACGCGCTCGCCGCCGTCAATATATTCGCACCTTTCTGGATGATTATGACCGGGTTAGGGATGCTGTTCGGCATCGGCTGCTCGGTCGTTTCTTCCGTCCATCTATCCCAAGGCAACGAGAAGGCGGCACGCATCAATATGACACAGACGTTGATTTTCGGTGTGCTTGTCACTGTGGCCCTGACGATTTTGGTTCAGAGCCACAGCACCAAGAGTGCCTATCTTCTCGGCTCATCGGACAGACTTCTGCCGTACGTCCTTGACTATCAGAAATGGCTTTCCTACGCATTCTGCGCATTGTTCCTCCAGTCGGTCGGACTGTTGATCATCCGTCTGGACGGCTCGCCGAAGTACGCTTCCGCAGCTGCGGCGATTCCATCCATCGTGAATGTCGTGCTGGACTATGTGTTCCTGTTCATCCTTGACAAAGGACTTGAAGGAGTCGCCGTCGCCACCTCGATCGGATGCTGGACCGGAGGCCTTATGGTGCTGTTTTACATACTGTTCCTGTCCAAGACAATGAGGCTCTACCCATTGAAGATGTCGTGGAAAAGCCTTTGCCTGTCGTTGCGCAACCTGTGGTACCAGTTTCGTCTCGGACTGTCTGCTTTCCTTGGCGAGATCAGCATCTCGATGCTTATATTCGTGGGAAACTATGTGTTTATGAAATATTTAGGAGAAGACGGTGTGGCGGCGTTTTCCATCGCCTGCTACATTATGCCGTTCATCTTTATGACCGGAAACGCGATCTCGCAGTCCGCACAGCCGATTATCAGTTTCAACCACGGTGCCGGTAACCGTAACCGTGTGCTGGAAGCTCGCAAATTCTCTCTGCTAACTGCCTTTGCGCTTGGAATTGTGGTCTCTCTGGCCTTGGCGTTCGGTATCAGTTATGTGGCTGCACTGTTCCTCAGCAAAGACGCTCCTGCATATTCAATAGCGGCTCACGGTGTGCCTCTGATGGCCATCGGATTCACATTGTCGATTGTGAACGTCGCTGCCATAGGCTATTACCAAAGTGTGGAACGCGCGCTTCCGGCGACCATTTTCTCGCTTTCGCGCGGGGTAATATTCCTTGTGCCTTGCTTTCTTGTCATCCCACTTTTTGCCGGTGTGAACGGAATTTGGCTCGCTCTGCCGGCGACAGAGGCGCTGACATTCCTTATGATTGTCTCTTTCAGTCTTTTCAGGAAGCGCCAGACCGCAAAGCGGTGAATTTATATTCATTGAATATTTTGCCGCTTATTCCCATTTTTTGCGTACATTTGCAAAACAAACGGACTTCCTTATGCTTGACGTGACTTTAATACCTTTGAGCGGCAGTGCGTCCCAGGATGCACAGTGGGAATGTTCTTCCATTGACTTTCACCGACCATTTCATCACTGTTTGAGATGGTCGTTTTTTTTGAATGCCCCCTGTTATTCTTCACGACCACCTGAATAAGAAAAGGAGGCACGCAGTGCCGACAGGGCCTCCCAGCGAGGGAGGCGGTGGAGGGTGGCGCTCCCACCGGGAGCTGGCGCGAAGCGACTGAGGGGTGGAATAAGTGGAAAAGTCTGTTTTAGGAAAAAGTTGGATTTAGTTATAAGTCAAAAATTATTGACAAGGAAATGAAAGAAAGAAAAGGCGCGACATTAAAGTTGGAGAACGGGGCGGAGTTCCGTGGATTCTCCTTCGGCTACGACGGCCCGGCTGACGGGGAAGTCGTCTTCTCGACCGCGATGGTAGGCTATCCGGAAAGTCTTACGGACCCTTCCTATTCAGGGCAGATACTCTGTGTTACCTACCCATTGATAGGTAATTACGGCGTACCACAGGAAGGAGCGGATGAACTGGGAATCTCAAAGAATTTCGAATCGGAACAGATCTGGGTGAGGGGAATCGTCATAAGCGACTATTCCTTCGACTACAGCCACTGGGATGCGGTCAAGAGCCTCGACGAGTGGCTGAAAGAGCAGAAGATTCCTGGAATATTCGGGATCGACACCCGCGCCGTCACGCAACTTCTCCGCGAGAAGGGCTCGATGCTTGGAATGATTGTTCCGGACGGCGTCGAGAAGGATTTTCCGATCGATGACCCTAACCTCGCCAACCAGATCGCCATCGTCAGCTGCAAGGATGTCATTGAATATGGCAGCGGCTCCAAGACTGTCGTGATGGTTGACTGCGGAGTCAAGCACAACATCCTCAGATGCTTTATGGAGAGGGGAGTGAAAGTAGTCAGAGTGCCTTGGGACTACGATTTCAACAAACTTGACTACGACGGCCTCTTCATCTCGAACGGCCCTGGCAACCCGCAGTTCTGCAATGTCACCGTAGCTAACCTGCGCAAGGCGATGGAAGGCGACAAGCCAATTTTCGGAATATGTATGGGCAACCAGCTGCTCGCCAGAGCCGGCGGGGCCAACACCTATAAATTGAAGTACGGGCACCGCAGTCATAACCAGCCTGTACGTATGGTCGGCACGAACCGCTGCTTCATCACCTCGCAGAACCACGGATTCGCAGTTGACGACAAGACCCTCGGAGCCGACTGGGAACCTTGGTTTGTGAATATGAACGACGGCACCAACGAAGGCATCCGCCACAAGACCAAGCCTTTCTGCTCGGTACAGTTCCACCCGGAAGCCTCCAGCGGCCCGACCGACACGAACTTCCTGTTTGACGAGTTTATCAGCAAATTGTAACTTTCGGATAAAGAAGAATTTATGAAAAACACGAATATAAAGAAGGTTTTGATCCTCGGATCAGGCGCACTCAAGATCGGTCAGGCGGGAGAGTTTGACTATTCCGGCTCACAGGCCCTCAAGGCCCTGCGTGAGGAAGGCATCGAGACCGTCCTCATCAACCCGAACATCGCCACCGTGCAGACTTCGGAAGGCGTGGCCGACAAGATCTACTTCCTGCCGGTAACCCCGTTCTTTGTCGAGAAGGTCATCGCCAAGGAGCAACCTCAGGGCATTCTCCTCTCGTTCGGTGGCCAGACAGCACTGAACTGCGGCGTGGAACTGTACGAGAACGGAATACTTGACAAGTACAATGTCCAGGTTCTCGGAACTCCGGTCCAGGCGATTATGGACACAGAGGACCGTGACCTCTTCATAAAAAAACTGGACGAGATCGGTGTGAAGACCATCAAGTCACACCCTGCCTCCAACATAGAGGAGGCACGCAAAGCCGCCCACGAGCTCGGATTCCCACTCATCGTGCGCGCCGCCTACGCCCTTGGCGGACTCGGCTCAGGCTTCTGCGACAACGATGAGCAGCTCGACGAACTCTGCGAAAAAGCCTTCTCTTTCTCCCCGCAAGTACTTGTCGAAAAGTCACTTAAAGGCTGGAAGGAGATTGAATATGAAGTTGTCCGCGACCGTTATGACAACTGTATCACGGTCTGCAATATGGAAAACTTCGACCCGCTCGGAATCCACACCGGAGAGAGCATCGTCGTGGCTCCGTCCCAGACCCTGTCCAACAACGACTACTATTTCCTGCGCGAACTTTCCATCAAGATCGTCCGCCACATCGGAATAGTTGGCGAGTGCAACGTGCAGTACGCCTACGACCCTGACGCTATGGACTACCGCGTCATCGAGGTGAACGCCCGCCTGAGCCGCTCATCGGCCCTGGCCTCCAAAGCAACTGGCTATCCACTCGCATTCGTGGCCGCGAAACTCGGCCTGGGTTACGGTCTGTTCGACCTTAAGAACTCTGTCACAAAGACAACTCCGGCATTCTTCGAGCCGGCGCTTGACTACATTGTCTGCAAGATTCCTCGTTGGGACCTTAGCAAATTCCACGGCGTTTCACGCAAAATCGGCTCCTCGATGAAATCCGTAGGCGAGGTGATGGCCATCGGGCGCAGTTTCGAGGAGGCCATCCAGAAGGGCCTCAGGATGATCGGCCAGGGGGCGCACGGCTTCGTGGGCAACAAGGAGTTCCAGGTCGCCGACTTGGAGGAGGCTCTCCGGGAGCCGACCGACAAACGCGTCTTCGTGATCTCCAAGGCTATGCGTGCCGGCTACACTGTAGATCAGATCCACGATCTCACCAAGATCGACAAATGGTTCCTGAACAAGTTGGAGAACATCGTCAAGACCTACGAGGATATGAACTCCTACGACACTCTTGAGGACATGCCGGTGGAACTCCTGCGCCTTGCCAAGCAGGAGGGCTTCTCCGATTTTCAGATCCAGAGAGCGGTTTGGAAGGACAGCGGAGTTGTCACCGCCAATATGGACAAGGTTCGTGAATATAGAAAGTCTCTCGGCATTGTCCCTGTCGTCAAGCAGATAGACACCCTCGCCGCCGAATTCCCGGCACAGACGAACTACCTCTACCTGACCTACAACGGCACGAAGAGTGACATTGAATATGAGCGTGACGGCAAGTCGGTGATTGTCCTCGGCTCGGGAGCCTACAGGATCGGTTCGTCCGTGGAATTCGACTGGTGTTCCGTGACCTGTCTCCAGACCATCCAGAAGCAGGGCTACAGGGGAGTGCTGATCAACTACAACCCGGAGACGGTCTCCACCGACTACGACATGTGCGACAGGCTCTATTTCGACGAGCTCACCTTCGAGAGGGTGATGGACATCATCGACCTTGAGACCCCGCACGGAGTCGTTGTCTCCGTGGGCGGCCAGATCCCTAACAATCTCGCCCTCAAGCTTCACAAGCACAACGTTCCGATTCTTGGCACCTCCGCCGAGGACATCGATAAGGCCGAGGACCGTCACAAGTTCTCCAGCATCGTGGACAACCTCGGGGTTGACCAGCCGGAATGGAGCGAGCTCACGACCATCGACGAGGTGGACAATTTCATCAGGAAGGTTGGCTTCCCTGTGCTGGTGAGACCGTCGTACGTGCTTTCCGGAGCCGCTATGAATGTCTGCCACGACGAGGAGAAGCTCCGTCACTTCCTGAGCCTCGCCGCGGAAGTATCTCAGGAGCACCCGGTTGTCATCAGCAAGTTCTATATGCGTAGCAAGGAGATCGAGTTCGACGCTGTCGCCGACAATGGCGAAATCCTCGCCTACGCTATCTCGGAGCACATTGAATATGCCGGTGTTCATTCCGGTGACGCCACCATCCAGTTCCCGCCGCAGAAGCTTTACGTGGAGACCGTCCGCAGGATCAAGAAGATCGCCCGTGCCATCGCCGGCGCGCTCAGCATCTCCGGTCCGTTCAATATCCAGTTCCTCGCTCGTGAGAACGCCATCAAGGTCATAGAGTGTAACCTGCGGGCATCCAGGAGTTTCCCGTTCGTGTCCAAGGTGCTGAAGATCGATTTCATCGAGCTGGCTACCAAGGTTATGCTGGGTCTCCATCCTGCGGCTCCGCAGAAGAGTGCCTTCGACCTTGACTATGTAGGCGTGAAGTCCTCGCAGTTCTCGTTCGCGAGACTTGAAGAGGCTGATCCGATGCTTGGTGTCGATATGTCTTCGACCGGTGAGGTCGGCTGTCTGGGCGATGACCTTAATGAGGCTTTGCTGAAATCAGTGCTTTCAGTCGGCCAAAGGATTCCGGAGAAGAGGGTTCTGCTCTCGACCGGTGATCCGCTCCAGAAGGCTGATATGCTGAGGGCCTGCCGACTTCTCGTCGAGAAGGGTTATGAGCTTTACGCCACAGGTGGCACGTATAAGTATCTTGTAGAGAACAGTGTTCCGGCGACGAAGGTGCTCTGGCCAAGCGAGTGTGACAATCCTAATTTCAAGGGACGATTCAAACCAGCTTTGGAAATGATTCAGAACAAAGAGGTTGATATGGTGATCAATATCCCGAAAAACTTCTCGGCTCTGGAACTTTCCAACGGCTACCAGATCAGAAGGGCAGCCATAGACTTCAACGTCACCCTCTTCACGAATGCCCGCCTCGCCACCGCCTTCATCCGCGCTTTCTGCTCCACCAGCATAAACGACATCCAAATCAAGTCCTGGGATCAGTATTGATTCATGTTTGATTCATGTTTTGATTCTACAGAATGGCAGTCGCCTCCGGCGATCCTCCCCGCAAATGCGGGTCCCCTCCCTCTTCGGGAGCCAAAGTCGCCGGAGGCGACTGCCATTCTGTAGGATAGGTGCATTACTTTTAGCGGAATGTTTGGTGCGGCAGACTATGGCCGCCCGTGGCCATATGAACGGGTGGCCCGCCGTAGGCGGGACGGGATGGAGCGCGCAGCGCGGAAGTCTGCCGCATCAAATATTCCGCTATGGAAACAATTCAAAAAAACAAAAGGCGACTGAAAATATTCAATCGCCTTTATTCATATATTCTTGAATCAATTAGAACGTGTCGTAGTACTTGGCGTCACGAGGGGTGACTTTGTTCATATTCTCAAGGAGAAGATCATTGGTCTTGTACTCGTCCATCAGCTGAAGCATAAAGTTCATCGCCTCGGTAGGATTCATATCCGCAAGAAGCTTGCGCAGGATCCAGATTCTGTTGGCCGCCTCACGGCTGTATAGCAGATCATCACGACGCGTGCTGGAAAGAACCACATTGACGGCAGGGAATATACGCCTGTTGGCGAGGGTCCTGTCAAGCTGAAGCTCCATATTGCCGGTACCCTTGAACTCCTCGAAGATCACATCATCCATCTTGGAACCTGTCTCAGTCAAGGCCGTCGCAAGGATTGTCAGCGAACCGCCACCCTCGATGTTACGCGCCGCACCGAAGAAACGCTTAGGCTTCTGCAGGGCATTGGCGTCCACACCTCCGGTCAAAACCTTACCGGAAGCCGGCTGCACTGTGTTGTACGCACGGGCCAGACGGGTGATGGAATCAAGCAGGATCACAACATCGTGACCACACTCCACAAGTCTGCGTGCCTTCTCCAGAACCATATTCGCGACCTTCACGTGCCTCTCGGCCGGCTCATCGAAAGTCGAGGCCACCACCTCGGCCTTTACGCTGCGGCTCATATCGGTAACCTCCTCAGGACGCTCGTCGATAAGAAGCACGATCTCGTAAACCTCCGGATGATTGTCCGCGATCGCGTTGGCGATTGACTTAAGCAGCATTGTCTTACCGGTCTTCGGCTGAGACACGATCAAGCCACGCTGGCCTTTTCCGATAGGAGTGAACATATCCACGATACGGCACGAAAGATCGCTCTGATGGCCGTGACCAAGAAGATTGAACTTTTCCTCCGGGAACAGCGGGGTGAGGAAATCAAACGGCACCCTGTCACGGATGTAGTCAGGAGTACGTCCGTTGATGTACTTGATCCTCACGAGAGGGAAGTACTTGTCACCCTCCTTAGGAGGACGGATCTCACCGGTGACGGTGTCACCGGATTTGAGGGCATTATTCTTTATCTGACTCTGGCTGACATAGATGTCGTCAGGGGAGTTGAGATAATTGTAGTCCGAAGAACGGAGAAAACCATAACCGTCCGGCATGATCTCCAGAACACCCGTCGCCTCCACAGTACCGTCAAACTCGATTTCCGGAGCTTTCGTCCTTTGATTTGGATTCTGGAAATTCTGTTGGGGCTTCTGCTGCTGGTTCGGGTTCTGTCCATTGTTCTGCCCCTGGAACTTGTTCTTCTGCTTTCTGCGGGTAACATCAGCATGAGCCGCCGGATCATCCTTCAGATCATCAAAAAGCGCATGAATGAACTCCTTGCCATTTACCGGTTTGTCGGCTGAAGTCTGAGCATCGGGCTGTTGAGTGACTTCGGTGGCGGCAGCCTCCACGGATTCCGGCTTATTCTCCTCCACCGACGCAGCGGTCTCAACCTGAGTCTGAACCATAGCGGATTTAGGCTTACGTCCTCTTTTTTTAGGAGCCGGCTTAACCTCCGTTCCTTGAGCTGCGATAGGTTCCGCCTTTTGTTCTGAATTTTCCGCCTTGTCAGTCTTGACCTCCGGCTTCTGCTGCGATTTAGCCTTTTTCTCATCTTTCCTGGTGTCAGCCGACTTGGTATCCTGAACGCCGGATTGTTCCGGAAGCGGATTCTTGCGAGGCCTTCCACGTTTGGCTTTTGGTTTCTCTATCGGTTGAAGAGACGCGGCGGCAGCCTGCGCGTCAAGTATAGCATAGGACAGATTCTCATCAGTGAATTTCTTGATGTTCTTAATCTGATGCTCCTGAGCGACTTTTTCAAGCTGCTCCCTGCTCATCTGTGTGAGTTCAAATAAATTATAAGGCATAAATTTAAAATGAATCCGATGTAAGAACCGGATATGATTTCAGAAAAGTTATAGTGGATATAATAGCCCAAAGGCTTACGCTGAAAATGTCAGCATGCAAATATAAGATATTTATGATAAACATCCAACTATTTATCCCAATAACTCGTACTTTTCTTGAATCTCAGCAAGTCAGCCAAAGCCGCCGCGTTCGCAGAGATGAGGAATGAATATGACTGGTACATTCCAGAAGGCACCCAAGAGACGGAAATATTGAAGCAATGCAGATCGTACCTGAAAGAGAACTGCGTCGTGGTCATCTTCATCGCTGTGAAATCCCATCCTGACTGCGCCTGCACAGACATCTTAGGGGTCAGTTGAATATTTCCTTGAACACCGAGTGTCTGGGTGAAGTTATCCTTCTTGCTGAGCTGGTTGTTGGCGTAGCTGTACGACCGGCTCATCGAGAAGCTATAGTTGAAGTTAAGGCTCCACGGAACGTTAGGATTCGTATAATACAACCATCCGCCAGGAATATATTCACCGGTCAAAGGATGATAGTATATTCTTCTGTAGTAGTCGGCCGGATTGCCGGAGCCACCACCGTCCCCGCCTGAAGATTTCGAACCGTCGTTGCCTTTGACAGTGCCTTTGCCGGACAATGAATATGACACAGAGGTGCTGACGTTGGTGAGCCTGAGAGGCACGCCTGTCTCCAGAAGGTTATATTTGTTGACCCGCTGTCCTCTCTCGTTGATGGCATACGGGTCGAAGTTCATGTTGCCGTTGATTCCAAGTTTGCCGAAAATAGAGGTGGACATGGACAGTCCCACATTGTTCATCTTGAGGGAATCTGCCAGGAAGTTATAGCCTGTGGAGAAGTTGAACTGATCAAGGATCTTCACTTTCTTCGATCCTGTGCCTGTCGTGTCTTTCATGTCACGCACCTTGGCTTCAAGGTTGTTGCCGAGCGAGATGCTCATGGTGGCGGATTTGCCCTTGCCTGGAGCCGAGTTGATCTGTCCCTGGTAAATGTTGTAGTCGTAGGATTTCTGCACGCCGAGAGTATCCACATAATTGAACGTGCGCCATCCGTTGAAGGCTTTGCCTTTCTCAGGACTGAAGCTCATGCTGACGCTCGGAGAGACGACATGACGAAGTGCCTGTATCTTATGATACTTGCCGAAATTGTACATTCCGTAGATCCGCGTGCTCATCGAAAGTGAACCGGAATAATTGTGTGTGGCGCCGAAGGTACCGAACTGTTTGCCCATCTCGGTCTTCACGCTGTTTGTCTCTGGATCGAAATACGCCTCGCTCTTGCGGAAAAACCAGTTCATGCCGTAACTCACATTAGGGGCCACATTCAGGTATTTGAAAAGAGTGAAATCCGGCAGTTTTATCGAAAAATTATGAGCCACTCCATTCTGGAACTTGTCAATAAAGCCAGGTTCTCCGAACTCCGAGGCCTTGAAATTGATCTTGTTCTGGATGGATGTGTTGTAACCCAGGGCGAATTTCTCGTAGAAACGCTCTTTCCCGACCCTGTTCTTGATCTTGAAAGGATAGAATGTGGAGACAGAGAAAGTGATGTTAGGCAGTGTGAATGTGTATGAGCTGTCCCTTGAGTTCTGGCTGTGCAGGGCGTTGACCGACAGGTTGAACTTTCCGTTCCAGTTCTTTGAGTATGAGATGGAAGACGAGATCTGGTTCTGGAGAGCCTCCGACACCGAATGCGAGTTGTATCGGCTGTTGGAAGGGCTGGAGAAATTGACCGACGCCGAGAATGATGTTCCAGGGTGAGCCTTGGAATCCTGTGAGTGGGACCACCTTACTCCGAAGTTCTTGCTCTGGAAGAAGTCCGTGCTCCCTTTCTCGCCTGTCTGGTCGACTGAATAGTTGACGGCCAGGTTGCCGGTGAACTTGTACTTCACCATGTACCTTGAGTTAAGATTGGCCGCCCAAGAGCCAAGGGTGTAATAGTCACCTGTCAACGACATGTCAAAATAGTCTCCCAGAACGAAGTACATGCCGGCGTCCCTCAGGTAGAAACCACGCGCGTTCTCCTCTCCGAAAGACGGCATTAGAAGTCCGGTGGCTCTGTCAGGACGCTTGGGGATGAATCCGAACGGGATTCCTATCGGGAGATCCACATCCTCCACAACGAGATGCGCCGGACCGAACACCGTCTTCTGGGATGGTTTGGTGACAACTTTCGCCGAAGACAGCTTAAGGTAATAGTGCGGATGCTCAAGATCGCAGACCGTGTACTTGCCTTTGGTTATGTTGATGGACTTGTCCGGCATCATCTTGATGTTCTTCCCGTGAAGGATGCCGTCATCCTCCTTCGTTATCATGTTCGTGATCCTGGCCTTGCGGGTGTTGAAATTGTACCGGACCTCTTCCATGTTGAATGTCTGGCTGCCCTGGGTCATCTCCGGCTGCCCCTTCCACTCTTGGGCAAGGCTGTCGTAGGTGCCTCTGGCATAGACGGTGCCGGTGGACATGTCATATTCCATGTAGTCAGCCTTCAGTTTGATGTTCTCGTAGGAGACCTCGACGTCTCCCCAGTAATACATCTTGCGTTGACCGTTGGAAAAATCCTGCCTTATGGAATCTTTCGCTCCTGAGAATGCCGGTCTGGTAAGCGAGCTTTTGTCAAGAAGAAGCAACGAGTCTGCCCTTGATGTTGAGTCAGCCACCCTTAGGGAATCTCTTCTGCGGGCGATTGAGTCTTCTGCGGGCGGCAAGGAATCCTTCGCCTGTGGCAAGGTCCCGGCGGCTGGCCTGATGGAGTCCGGCGTAAACTGAACCACAGAGGCCTTTTTCAGACTCCTGTTCCTCCTCACATCCTGCCCGAACATTGTCAGTCCAGTCAGCGCGGCAAGAGCCGCCACGAGGATAATATTATATGTATGCTTCTTGAATTGCAATTATTTTATAAATTTGCAAAAGACAAATATACTACATATTTTGGATTTACATCGCAATTTTCTTGCCGTACTTACGGCACTGTCGCTTTCAACGGCCGGATTTTTCGCTTATGCACAAAAGAATCCGTCGGCTTCGATACGTTTGTCAACCGTGGTCATAGACCCCGGTCACGGTGGCAAGGACTCCGGCTGCATAAGCCCGAGCGGAAAGACAATGGAGAAGACCTTGGTGCTGGACATATCCAAACGACTGGCCGATATGATCAAGGCAGGCTACCCGGATGTGAAGGTCATAATGACCAGAAGCGACGACACGTTTGTCACACTTCAAGGGAGGGCGGACATAGCGAACGCGAACAACGCGAACCTGTTCATCTCCGTCCACGTGAATTCCGTGCCAGGGAAGAAGAACGGCCCAAACGGCTATTCTGTGCATATCCTCGGCCAATACAACAGCAAGAACAAGGACATGTACGCCGGGAATATGGACGTGGTGCGCAGGGAGAACTCAGTCATAAAGCTTGAGGACGACTACACCACCCGCTATGAAGGCTTCGACCCGAACGATCCGGAGTCCTACATATTTATGAATCTGATGCAGAACGCCTACCTGGAGCAAAGCTTCAAGTTCGCCCAGGCAGTGGACAAGGAAATGAAGGGAGGAACGTTCCAGCATAGCCGAGGAATATCCCAGGATGCGTTCTACGTCCTGTGGCGTACGGCGATGCCGTCAGTGCTCATAGAATGCGGATTCCTGTCCAACTCCGCCGACCGCGAGGCCCTGATCACCGAAAAGGGACGAGCCCGGATCGCTTCAGACATCTACGATGCGTTCAAAATCTACAAGAAGGAATATGACGGCTCGGACGCTGTCAAAGGCTCCGTAAAGGCAAAAAGCGCAGGCTCTGAATCAAGCGTGGCTGAAGATGGGGTAACGGAAGTGTCTGTTAAAGAGGCTGCTTCAATTGTTTATGGAACTCAGGTTCTGGTATCTTCCAAATCAATGCCCGGCAACGATCCTTTCTTCAAAGGATATGACGTTATCAAGATGCCGGCCGGAAGACTTTTCAAGTATATCATAGGCTACTCTTCAGACTTGAACACAGCCAAGGAGATGAACCGCTCACTGAGCCGTGATTTCAAGGACTCATTTCTTGTAAAGGTTGAGAACCATACCGCGGAACGTCTGAGATAGCCCTTCTGAAATCCTGTTCTTTCACTTAATCAAAGCGTTGGAGGGACGGGATTTTTATTTTAGATAAATTCTAATTTATAACTCGCTTGATAATAGCCAATTTAAGAAAATTTTTAGTCGTAAAATATTGATTACGTTAATATTACATAATTTAATTAGTGTTAAAATAGGTTCATATAAGGAAAATAAAAATCAAAAACAATACAAAAAAAGATTTTTTATGAATTAATTTTCCCCCAATTTTGCACAAGCAAAAACGAAGAGGGAACAATTCTCTTATAATTCAAATTAATTCATTTAAAGAAATGGCTGAACTGGAAAGACATATCTCTGTCTGGAATGAGTGTCTTAGGATTTTTGAGCAGAACGTTGAACCGAAACAGTTTGACGTCTGGTTCAAGACTATAGTTCCCGTTTCTCTCGAAGGCTCTACATTGACGGTCGAGGTTCCGACCGATTTCTTCAGAAGTTATCTTGAGGACGCTTTCCTACCAATAATAAAGATGACACTCCGAAGAGTGATCGGGCAGGACGCAAGGCTGCTCTACAAGATCCATCCTGTACAGAAGGAACGCGCGATGGTATTCACCGCGTCGCACGGCAACGTACCGGAGAACAAGCCGGTGACGATCAACACGTTCCAGCCATCGGGCAATCCGAGTCCGTTCGTCTTTCCGGGGATCCAGAAACTCAAGATCAACCCGAGGCTGAACCCGGTCTATTGCTTTGACAACCTTATAAAAGGGGAGTGCAACAAGATGGGCTACAATGCGGGAATAAGCATCTCAGACAAGCCTGGCAAGACTCCGTTCAACCCGTTGTTCATCTTCGGTGGCCCGGGACTTGGCAAGACCCATCTCGCGCAGGCGATCGGTATCGCCATCCACGAAGCCTACCCTGATCTTGTTGTCCTCTATGTCACCGGCAACGAGTTCAGGACCCAGTACGTCAATGCGGTCAGTGTACAGAACAAGCTGACTGACTTCATGGCCTTCTACATGAGGATCGATGTCCTCATAATGGATGACATCCAGGAACTGAACGGCCCGGCCTCGCAGAACGCGTTCTTCAACATATTCAATCATCTTCATCAGTCCGGCAAGCAGCTGGTGTTCACCTCCGACCGCTCTCCGGCAGACTTGAAGAACTTCGAGGAGAGGCTGCTTTCGCGCTTCAAGTGGGGCTTGTCCATCGAATTGGCCAAGCCTGACCACGACACAAGGCTGGCCATGCTGAAGGCAAGATGCGTCCGCGAGGGTGTATCCGTCAGCGATGAGGTGCTGGAGCTTCTTGCGAACAAGATACGCTCGAACTTCAGGGAATTGGAAGGAGCGCTTATCTCTCTGATTGCCAACGCCACCCTTTGCCACGAGGAAGTCACGAAGGAATTGGCCGAACAGGTCACCGGCAACATCGTAAGCGAGGATCAGAATGAAATCTCCATCGACAAGGTTCAGGAAGTTGTCTGCGAATATTTCAACATCACCCGCGAGACTCTGCTCTCCAAATCAAGGAAGAGGCAGATCGTCCAGGCCAGGCAGATAGCCATGTTCATGAGCCGCAACCACATAAACGGCTGCTCCCTGTCAACGATTGGTATGGAACTTGGAGGGAAAGACCACGCTACAGTGCTGCACGCCTGCACGACTGTGTCGGACCTTATGACAACAGACAAGACGTTCAAGCAATACGTGACCGACATAGAAAAGATGCTTGTGCCTGTGGCAAGATAATAAAGGTGCCAAATGAATTCAGAAAAAGTACTCTCAATCTTCAAGGAAATCACACGGATTCCAAGGGAGTCCGGACACGAAGAGCCGATGACTGCCTTTCTTCAGCGTTTCGCCGGGGAGAGGCATCTTGAATGTAAAACCGACAAGACAAACAATGTCTGCATAGTCAAGGAAGCCAGCAAAGGCAAGGAGAATGTGCCTACGCTCGTTCTTCAGGGACATCAGGATATGGTCTGCGAGAAAAGAAGCGGCGTTCAGCACGACTTCCTCAAGGATCCTATTGAATATGTCATCGAGGATGGCTGGATGGTCGCCAAGGACACCACGCTCGGAGCCGATGACGGAATCGGTGTCGCCGCGATGCTCGCGCTTCTGGACAGTGACCTTCCGATGGGGAAGATCGAGTGCGTGTTCACCATCTCTGAGGAGACCGGAATGGACGGGGCCTTCGGAATGGAACCGGGCTTCTTCACCGGCAGGACTCTCATCAATCTGGACTCTGAGGATGAGGGGCAGATGTTCATCGGTTGCGCCGGCGGCCTTGACACGACAGCCGTATTCAATTACAAACAAGAAGATTTCAAAGAAGGCTATAAGCCGGTAAGACTGGAGATCGGCGGAGCGCTCGGCGGACACAGCGGAGATGACATCAACAAGGGCCGCGCGAACACGGTGCAGCAGATGGCGCGTTTCCTATATTCAGAAATGGCTTATGGACTTCAGCTTGTTATGCTGAAAGGCGGCAACAAGCCGAACGCGATAGCGAGGGAGTGCGAGGCAATCATCACCGTTCCGGACGCGGACGCCACAATCGCGAGACTCACCTCGTTCGGCAAGGATCTGAGGAATGAATATTTCAGGACGGATCCAGATTTGAGCTTCAGCGGCGAGACGTACAGATGCACCGAGAAGCCGATCCAGAGCGATGTCGCAAGGAGGCTGATCGCATCTCTCTTCGCCTGCCCGCACGGAGTCGAGACTATGAGCCAGGACATTCCGGGACTCGTGGAGACTTCGACAAACCTGGCGGCCGTAAGGATGAACAAGCAGGGAAGGATCGAGGTCATCACAAGCCAGCGCAGCTCGACCGGTTCGGCAAGAAAGATGATGGCCGCCAAGGTGGAGGCCAACTTCCTGCTCGCCGGAGCCGAAGTGACCCATCTTTCTGAATATCCAGGGTGGAAGCCGAACCTCGATTCCCACATTCTGCGCGTGTGTGTGGATTCGTACAAGAAACTGTTCGGATGCGAGCCGGAGGTCAAGGCCATTCACGCCGGACTTGAGTGTGGACTTTTCGGGGAGAAGTTCGGGGATCTGGATATGATTTCCTTCGGTCCGACCCTCAGGGGTGTGCACGCTCCGGGCGAGAAGCTTGAGCTTGCGTCCCTTGACAAGTTCACCGAGCATCTTGTCGATGTCGTCACGAATTTTGAATAATATGGTAAAGATAGCCCCTTCAATACTATCCGGCAATTTCCTCAATCTGGAGCCGGACATCAGGATGGTCAACGGGAACGCCGACCTGATCCACATCGATGTGATGGACGGCAGTCTCGTACCGAACATCTCGTTCGGGTTTCCGGTGATGGAGGCTATCGCCAAGGCCGTGACCGTCCCGATGGACGTCCACCTGATGATCATCAATCCGGACAAGTACATCGAAAGATTCGCCAAATGCGGAGCGAACCTGATAAGCTTCCATCTGGAGGCCGCTGACCAGGCCGGCAAGGATCCAAAGGAGATCATAGGGATGATCAAAGCCTGTGGAGCGAAAGCCGGACTCGCGATCAACCCGGATGTGCCCGTCGAAAGGCTTTTCCCATACATCGAGGATGTGGACTTCTTCCTGATAATGTCGGTATTCGCCGGATTTGGGGGACAGAAATTCATCCCGGAATCCATCGACAGGATCAAAACTCTGAAGGCAGAGATGGACAGAAGGGGAGTCGTGAAGGACATCGAGGTTGACGGCGGGGTGTCATCCGCCAACGCAAGGATTCTGGCCGAAGCCGGAGCGACAATGCTTGTGGCCGGAAGTTCGGTATTCAAGGCGGAGGATCCTGCCAAGGCTATTGCTGAGCTTCGTTAGATAACATAGCTTATTTCCTTAAAGGCGAACTCTAAACGTTCGCCTTTTTCTGTTTCGAGACAGAGCAGGCCACGGTCGGTGACACCAACGATTCTCGCACGTATTGACGCGCCTGTCGAGCAGACTACATATTCATTGAAAGTGCCGACGCGGTAGAGTCTGTTGACATATTCCTCAGCGTTGTCGTAGTGTCCAAGCCTCCTTTTCAGGAAGCGGCAAAGTTTGGGAAGCTGGTCTTTGAGATCATATTCCCTGCCGGTCAGCATCGCCATCGAGACGGGGTTCAAAAGTTGTGGCGGAAACTCCTTTTGGTTGACATTCAGGCCGATTCCGATGACGCTTGCCGTCAGGGAGTCTCCGCAAAGGGTGTTCTCAATGAGTATTCCGCATATTTTCCTGTTCCTGACATAGATGTCGTTCGGCCATTTGACCGTGGCCACAATCCCTTCATATTCAAGGTAATCAAGCACGCCCAAGGTGACGCTCCGGCTTATCGGGAACTGCCTTGAGGCCTTCAATGGCGGATAGGCTCCGTCCCCAAACTTCATCACCAGAGAGAATGTGAGGTTTTCTCCGGGCCGTGCGGACCATGAATTACCCCGCTGGCCACGCCCTGAGGTCTGATGTAGAGCCGCCAGGACTGACAGATTGTCAATCCCTGAAATATTTCTTAGGGCTTCATTATTAGTCGAATCGACCTCATCGAGCCATTGTATGTCAACTTCCTCTTTCATTGGTTCAGAATTTGTCGTATATTTGTATATTTGATTGTAATTGCAAAAATATAAAACATTCTCAATATGATTACACACGATTTGCGGGTTATGGCCGACGCTATGCTCGACAAGAAAGCACAAAACGTAATTGACATAGATCTCAGGCCGCTGGGAACCGCAATCACTGACCATTTTATGATCTGCAACGCTGACTCCACCACCAACGTCAACGCCATAGCCGACAATGTCATCGACAAGATGCGGGAGGAAGGCAGAAAGCCTCTCCGTACCCAGGGTCTTGAGAATAATTTCTGGATAATCCTGGACTATGGGGATATCGTCGCTCATATATTCCTTACGGAATACCGCCAGTTCTACAGGCTGGAGGAGCTCTGGGCCGACGCTCCGCACAAGGAATACAAGGAGAGACGCGTTCCTAAAACAAAAAAGACAGAGACAGATGCCGAATAACGCAAATTCGCCGAAAGGCAATGATCCAAGAAGGAAGGTTATCCGCGTGAGATTCAATTTCTCGTGGCTTTACCTTATTCTTATCCTTGGCATAGGTTGGCTGCTGCTCAACAACAGCGGGGCCAATCCTCAGAAGATAGAATGGGCCGAGGTCCAGGAGATGTTCCTCAAGGGCGACATCAAGGAGATTGATTTCGTGAGGAACGACTTCAAGGGCAACATCACCGTGCGCCCGGACAGGCTCAACAAATATGCTGACAAGTTTGGCGGCAAGGTTCCGGCCAGCTCGCCTCATTTCATATTCCTGGTCTCCGACAAGTTCGACGCCGAGAAGGAGTTCGGTGAGCTGAACGCCAAGCTTACTCCGGACGAGAGTCAGGTCAAGATTGTGATGGAGAACGACAGCAGGATGTGGTCAAACGTCCTTGAATGGATAATTTTCCCGATCCTGCTCATCGTTATGTGGATCTGGATGTTCCGTGGCTTCAGCAGGAATATGGGCGGAGGCAGCGGCGGTCCCGGCGGAGTGTTCAATGTCGGTAAATCCACCGGCAAGCTCGCCGACAAGGAGAAGGTCAACGTCACATTCAAGGATGTCGCGGGTCTGTACGGAGCCAAGGAAGAGGTGATGGAGATCGTGGACTTCCTCAAGAATCCTAAGAAATATACAGCCCTCGGAGGAAAAATCCCTAAGGGAGCCCTTCTGGTAGGCCCTCCGGGTACCGGAAAGACATTGCTGGCCAAGGCAGTGGCAGGGGAAGCCAACGTTCCGTTCTTCTCGATTTCCGGTTCGGATTTCGTAGAGATGTTCGTCGGTGTCGGTGCTTCCAGGGTCCGTGACCTGTTCCGTCAGGCGAAGGAAAAAGCTCCTTGCATCGTGTTTATCGACGAGATCGACGCTGTCGGAAGGGCCAGAGGGAAGAATGTCGGATTCTCTTCAAATGACGAGCGAGAGAACACTCTCAACCAGCTTCTTACCGAGATGGACGGATTCGACACAAATTCAGGTGTGATAATCCTTGCGGCCACAAACAGGGCTGACATCCTCGACAAGGCGCTTCTGCGCGCCGGACGTTTCGACCGCCAGATTCACGTGGATCTTCCAGAACTGAAGGAAAGGGAAGAGATATTCAAGGTTCACACACGCAACCTCAAGGTCGCTCAGGACTTCGATCTCGGATTTATGGCCCAGCACACGCCGGGCTTCTCCGGAGCCGACATCGCCAATGTCTGCAACGAGGCGGCGCTCACAGCGGCAAGAAGAAACAAGAAGGAGATTGAGCGTCAGGATTTCCTCGACGCTGTTGACAGGATTGTCGGTGGACTTGAGCGCAAGGGCTCGATCATGACTCCGGCGGAGAAGAGGACGACGGCATACCATGAGGCCGGACATGCTACTGTGGGATGGCTGCTGCCATATTCAGATCCAGTGTTCAAGGTCAGTCTCATCCCGAGAGGGGATGCGCTCGGTCTTACCTGGTACCTGCCTGACGAGAGAAAAATCCTGTCCAAGTCCTATCTCATGGACAAGATGTGCGCGTTGATCGGCGGACGTGTGGCCGAAGAGATCATCAACGGCGAGCCGGCAACCGGAGCGCTCAACGATCTTGAAAGGCTTACCCGCATGGCCTACAACATGGTGCAGTACTACGGAATGAGCGAGAAAGTCGGAGAGGTGTCGTTCTATGATTCGACCGGATCAAAGGGCTACGACCTCACCAAGCCTTACAGCGAGAAGACCGCCGAGCTTATGGACCAGGAGGTTAAGGATCTTGTCAAAGAGATTCACGACAGAACCTACAAGATTCTGACCGAGCATAAGGAAGGCTTCGTCAAGATGGCTCAGATTCTCCTTGAGAAAGAGGTGATCTTCGCCGAGGACATCGAGAAGATTTTCGGTCCGAAGGTGAAACCAGCTGAGGATGCGGAACCCGCCAAGGCTCAGGCAACCGAGAGTGACACACAGATAACCGAGGCTGGAAATGAATAACGTTGTCGTCAGATCCATTTCAGGCGTGGTCTTCATCCTTGCGATGTTGGCCTGCCTGATGTTCAATAAGTTCCTGTTCGCCGGACTGATAATATTCATAATGTCCGTGATGCTGCTGGAATTCTACCACATCACGATGGGGAACAGCTACACCTTCTCTAAGGTGCTGGCGATCATCGCCGCGATCTTCCTTTTCGGACTGCTGTTCGCCACGGCTTCCTATCATATTCCGATAAGATTCGTGGCCTTCGCGATGGTTCCGATCTTCATCGTGATGATCAACTCACTGTACGTCAAGGACAAGGATGAATACGGCAAATTCTCGAACATCTACACTGGGCTTTTGTACATCGCGGTTCCGATAGCGCTATCAAACCTCATCGCCTTTGACAAGGCCGGGAACTTCAGCGGCAACCTGCTCCTTTGCTTTTTCATCATAATATGGTGCTCGGATGTCGGGGCGTTCGCCTTCGGAATATCTCTCGGCAAGATATTCCCGCAAAAACTCTTTCCGTCCGTGTCGCCAAAGAAGACTTGGATCGGATTCATTGGCGGACTTGTCAGTTCGGTTCTGGCGGCGTTCGCTCTTTATGAGTTCGGAATATTGAAGTTTCCTCTCATCCACTGCCTCATCCTGTCATTTATAATGTCCGTGACCGGAGTCTATGGCGACCTGTTTGAGTCTCAATGGAAAAGAGTGTACGGAGTCAAGGACTCTGGAAAAATCATCCCTGGACACGGAGGCTTTCTGGACAGGTTCGACAGCACGTTGATGGCGATGCCGTTCGGGGCGATCTATCTGGCGATCTTTGATCTGCTATAATTAATAATAACTTGATAATCAATTAATGAATATACAAGCGATATGAAGAAGATAATAGTTGATAAGGACTCGCACGGAACGATAGGCATCAACTGGGCTGTGATAGCGGTCCTGATAGCGTGCACGTGGATATTCATACACAATCTGTTCATTTCAATCCCGATCACGGTCATCCTGCTCGCCTTTGCTTTCTTCGTTTTCTGGTTCCACAGGGTTCCGGAAAGGGTGATACCGGAGGGAGACAGCAAGATGATAACTTCCGTCGCCGACGGCAAGGTTGTGATCGTGGACCGGGTCTATGAGAAGGAATATTTCAAGGACGACCGCATCCAGGTGTCGGTATATATGGACTTCTTCGATGTCCACACTAACTTCTGGCCGATGGACGGGGTGATTTCCTACTATAAATATCATCCGGGAAAGTATCTGCTTGCCTTCCTGCCAAAGGCCTCGGAAAAGAATGAGCATTCGTCCACGGCGATCTGCAATGAGCACGGTGAGATTCTGTTCAGGCAGATAGCCGGCACATTCGCCAGAAGGATTGTCTGCTACTCGAAAGAGAATTACGAGGTTGAGAGGGGGCAGCAGTGCGGGATCATCAAGTTCGGTTCACGAATCGACATATTCCTTCCGCTTGACGCTGATGTCAAGGTGAAGGAAGGTGATTTCACAAGAGCCTGCGAGACGGTTATCGCAGAACTTAAATAACTTGCGACTGATCTTTCTCGATCAGTTCAACAAGACGATCCACGGCTTCCGTGTCCTGAATATGCTTCAGCACGGGAGTCTTTCCTTTATAGATGGTGACCTTGTGGTTGCCTTCGCCGACATATCCCCAATCGGCGTCGGCCATCTCGCCGGGACCGTTCACGATGCAGCCCATCACGGCGATCACAGTGTTCTTATGATGAGAGGTTCTCGCTTTAACTTCCTCAAACGCCTTCTGGAGATCGTACATAGTGCGTCCGCATCCAGGGCAGGCGACATATTCCGGTTTGTAGAAGCGTCTTCTCGCCGCCTGCATCAATTCATCGACCAGATAGGCGCCAAGGCCGGATTCCTGAATCGAAATCTTGTCGCCGGAATCGTCCACGTACGTGCCAGTGAGTTCGAGCTCGTCCAAAGTCTTGTCCAACAGCCTCTTGCCGAAATCGCATGCGACATCTAACAAAAGTGTTTCCCGAGATGGGGCGTCGTAAACAGCGACAGCCTTACGTCCCTGAAGGCTTATGGAAGTCATAGAGGAGACAATCTTGTGCCCATAACGCGCGGCAAGATAACGTGCGGCTGGAAGTTCATCCTCCGGATCCTCGGTCAGAGAGACGCGCACCGTATCACCGATTCCTTCAGACAACAGGGTAGATATCCCGACACAAGACTTGATCCTGCCGCTGTCCCCGTTGCCAGCCTCGGTCACACCGACATGAAGAGGGTAAATCACCCCTTTTTCCTTCATCGCGGCCATAAGTTTTCGGTACGCTTCGACCATAACAATAGTGTTACTCGATTTTAGCGACACCACAACATTATGGAAATCAGCATCTTCACACATCTTCAACCATTCCAAGGCAGCTTTGGCCATCGCTTCCGGAGTGTTGCCGTATAGATTTGTGATGTAGTCACCCAAAGATCCGTGATTGACACCGATACGTATTGCCGTTCCATTTTCCCGGCAGACTTCGATGAGTCTGGCGAACTGTTTACGGGCTTCATTGTGGTCCCTGTGGAAATTTCCGGGATTGATCCTGACCTTCTCCACAAACGGAGCGACCATAATCGCTGTCTGTGAGGAAAAATGGATGTCCGCCACTATCGGTACATTGATTCCAAGTTCCTTCAACCGGGATTTAATGGACTTCACACACTCCACATCTGCGGGTCCCGGCACGGTTATGCGGATCATTTCCGAGCCAGCCTCATAAAGTCTGACACACTGTGCAACCGTCGCGTCCACATCTGAAGTGTGGGTGTTGCACATAGTCTGGACAACAATCGGGTTGCCCGCTCCGATCAGGACATTACCTGCCTTTGCCGTCAATGTTCTCATTCTGCGTTGGATAATAAACCTGTTGATAAGCCTCACGTCTCAGCTGAGCCTTGCCGCGGCCTGTTCTTCTTGTCAGTTGGAAATACATTCCCGCTGTCACCATGATATCAAACGGGTATGCGAAACGATAGTAATCCTTGCTGTAGTAATCAGGATCATAGATGGTTCCCCAGGAATATCTTACATTGGCGTTTATGTGGAACTCGACAGGATCGAAGACAAGTCCGAAACCAATTCCGCCGCAGATTCCGTAATCAAGCCTTCGGTCGGTGTCTTTGAATGAATTGACCAAAGATTCACTTACATAATCACCTGTACGTTTGATATTCAGTCTATAGCCGCCATAGATTCCAGCCTCCGCCATAACTTTGTAGTGAAGGCCGTCAAGATGGAGATGAGCCATGAACGGAATCTCCGCCACATCCATGATAGCCTGAGTCGCATTCTCGATGCTTGGAGTGACCTTTGTGTCTTTGTCTTCCTTGAACTTATAGCCTTCATGGCTGTACCGCAAGCCTACCTTGAAACCAAAATAAGGCATATACCCGAACATCTTGCCATAGCGGGTGTAGAATATTCCGAAAGTGTTAGGAGAGAACAATGTCGTCTGAGAATACGCCGGATTGAAAGACATACGGCTGAACGACACTCCATACTCCACTCCGATCAGGGAATAGTCGTTCACCTCAAAGACCCGGTTGAGCTTGACTGTGTCCAGATACGCGTCTGAATACGCCTCCGCCGGTGCCTTCAGACTGTCCAAAAGCACAGGTTCCGGCTTGACCTTACGCACACGGCCCCGGGACTTCACCTTGGACTGGACATTGACCGTATCCACCGGATTCTGCCCGATGGCCACTGAACAGACCAAGATGGCGAACGCTGTAAGAATATATTTGATTGTCCTCATGTTAAGTGTCATTATTTGAAGAATGTCGCCAGATCCAGTTCCTGTTCTATCTCGCTTCTTTCCGGAATATCGAACAGATCGCTGTCCTTCGTCATCAGGAACTTCACCTTTTCTGGCTGCCTATGGGCAAGAAGGTTTCCGGAATCCACTATACCGTTGCGGTTGAGATCCTCAGTGATCCTGAGGGAATACTTTCCTTTCTTTAGGTACGGAAACTCCAAGACAGAGTCTGACTCAATAACATAACTGCGAATAATGCCGGATTTCCTCTCATCAAGAAGGTCTATGATGTATTTGTTGCCGTTCACACCTGTAAGCGTCAGCTTGAAGTGGCTCAGATTGTCATCGTTCGGGAGCGAGACTTTGACCTCAGTGCTGTCGTTCCAATACCCGTTGATGTCCTTGAAGGCTCTTTCCGGAACCTTGAAAGTATATTCATAGCCCGTCTGGATCTTGATTTGAGGGGTGATGTTGTATTTTCTCAGGTTCAGCGAATCGCGTTCTATCTTGAATTTCTCGACCTGTTCTTTCTGTCTTGGATTTATCGATTTGAAAACCAGCGAGTCGAAAGCTCCCAGGATCGGTGGATAATCGAATTCCAGCGTGATTCCGTTTTGCTCGAAGGTCTCCGGTGTGGCTTTCAGACTCAGGCCGCAGATCGTGTCCTTGTGCTCGATTTTCTTGCGGGCTGCCCTGGATTTGGGTTTGTTATCATCCACAAGGCTGACCTTCTCAGTCACAGGAGCCAGAACACCAAGAGTGTCCGTCTTCCAATATTTCACCCAAAGATGAAGGGAGTCTGGCATCGGTCTCTGATTGTTAAGCCAGAGAAGGAGGCTGTCTTTCTCGATGTTGAACTCAGTGATGACATCCTTGGCCGGAAATCCTTGGAACCAAAGGGAATCAATCCTGGTGTCCGGAGCCATGAATGTTACATAGCCGGCCCTGTCGCCTGTTCTCTTTTTGTTCATCAGCATTTGCTTGGAAGGCCTTTCCCTGAACACATTAAGCCTGAGTTCCGCCTTTCGGGACTGACATGCGACGGTGTCCTTCATGTCAAACTTTTTCAATTCCGCCACACTGTCGTTCACCACATTCACAGGCCTGAACAAAGTGTCCAGAAACGCTATCTTGTCCTCATCGGGGTCGTAGATGTTGTTACCGTTGCCGTCCACGATGGCATAGACGCGGAACACAGTGTCCTGAATATTCTGGAGAGCGAAATAGCCCCAGTCATCGGTTTTCACCGCCGCGACAGGACGTTCAAGAAAGACCGCTGAATCCCTCTGATCCTTATAAAGCATGACGGTGGCCCCTTTGATCGGCATCAATGTGTTACAGTCTTGAACAAGGCCGGTAATGTACATTGAATCTATAGAGTCTCCTGTCGAGAACACCGTGGTGAATCCAGGGAACATATTCCCTTCATTATTGTCGGCGATCGCTCCTGTCAAGTCAAGGGTGTATGTCGTGTTCGGAAGCAGGTCTTCCTCGAAATAGACAATCACCGTCTTGCCTCTCATCTTGTATTTCGGACTTTTTTGCTGAGGAGGGGAGAGATAGATGCCTTTCGGATCCTTGACAGTGACATATTCATCGAATGTGAACGCAACCTTGGTTCCATGTACAGGAACGGAAACCGCCCCCGGCTGAGGTACAACCCTTCTGACCACAGGCGGGATAGTGTCCTTGAGTCCACCTGTGGGAGCCTGTGTCGTGTTGGCGCATGACGGCTGGAAAACGGAAAGCACCAGAAGCGTCATCGCCGGAACCAAAGGGAAAAATCTTGTAAGAAATTTTTTCATCGCGGATCGTGTATATTCAAAAATCAGGCTCAGATCTCGGTTCTGACCACACTTTTTATACCATCTATGGAATTCAACCTGCGGATCATCCTCTCCATGGCGGCCTTGTCGTGGACATAAAGATCTATGTAGCCGGAAAATATTCCTTCATCGGTACTCAGATAGACCTTGCGCATATTCACTCCCATGACCAGAGAGATGTAGCGGGAGATCTCGTTCAGCAGACCGACCCGGTCAACTCCCTTGATGGAGAGGCGCACCGGAAAAGATTGGCTGTCATCATCCTCCCACTGAGGCACGACAACCCAGTCTCCATGCTTGGAGGCGATGCTGTCAGCCACCGGGCACGATTTCTTGTGCACTGTCACCGTTCCGTCAGGAGACTTGATGCCGATGACCGGGTCTCCTGGGATAGGCCGGCAACAGGATGCGATGACATAATCACTCTTCTCCTTTCTCGTGGCCTCCTTCCTCTTCCCGAACCATGGGAAAGACCAGGAATGGCTTTTGTCCGCCTTGCCTGAAGCCAAAACCTCCGAAAGGTCGCCTAGCTTCAGAATGCCAACCCCTATCCTGAAGAACATCTCCTCGGAATTCCCTCCAGGTATCGCGAAATGCTCCAAAAGAATCTCTATGGAGTCATTGTTCATTCTATAGCCAAGTGACTCAAGCTGCTCCGAGAGCATTTTCCTGCCCAGTTCGGCAAGTTCTTTCTTATGTCCCTTGAAATAGTCTATGACAACGTTCCTCGCATGTCTGGTCTGAAGGAACTGAAGCCATTCGCGTTTTGGACGTTCAACCTCCGCGGTGATGATCTCCACCTGATCTCCGCTCCTGAGCACATGGGAAAGGGGCACAAGCTTCATGTTCACCTTCGCGGCTATAGCCTTGTTACCGATCTCAGTGTGGATGCTATAGGCGAAGTCAAGCGCTGTGGCGCCTTTCAGGATGGATTTCTGGTCTCCCTTAGGGGTGAACACAGTGATTTCGCTGCTGGTTAGGTCATTATGTATTATGTCAAGCAGTTCCAGCGCGTTCACGTCCGGATTGACAAGGATCTCCTTCACCTTGGCCAGCCACTTGTCCATCTCGCTGTCGTTCTCGCTGATGTAGCCCTCCTGCTTGTAGGTCCAATGGGCGGCGATGCCCTTCTCGGCGATGTCATCCATCCGCTTCGAGCGGATCTGGACCTCAATCCATATTCCCCTGTCGCTCATCAGGGTGCAGTGAAGCGCCTCATAGCCATTGCTTTTCGGATGCTTCACCCAATCGCGTACACGATCCGGCTTGTAGCGGTATATTCCTGTTATTATAGAGAATATGTGGTAGCACTGGTCGCGCTCGCTTTCCTTGGTGTCTGCCGGCGGTGTGAAGACAATCCTCAGAGCATAAAGGTCATAGACTTGATCAAAGGTGATGTTCTTGGTCTGCATCTTGTGCCAGACCGAATATGGAGTCTTGACCCGCTTGCGGATCTCGAAATTGAATCCGGCTTTTTTCAAGGCCTCGTCTATAGGAGTTATGAAATCGTCTATCTGCTTGCCTCTGCCGCTAAGATTGCTGTTGATCAACCCGCTGATCTCCTTGTAAGCGTCAGGTTCCTTGTACTTCAGCCAGATGTTCTCCATCTCGGACTTTATCTCGTAAAGGCCGAGGCGATGGGCAAGGGGAATGAATATGAACATCGTCTCGCTGAGAATCTTATCCCGCTTGTATTCAGGCATATACTCAATCGTGCGGCAATTGTGGAGGCGGTCGGCGAGCTTTATCAGCACGACCCGCACGTCATCGTTCAACGTCAGCAGGATCCGCTTGAAGTTCTCCGCCTGAAGGCTCTTGGCGTTGGCATCATTGAGTTTCTTGCTGCGGTCCTCGTTGTCGAGCACGTTCTTGATCTTGGTCAGGCCGTCCACAAGACTTGCAATCTTGTCACCGAAGAGCTTGCGTATGTCATCCACCGTATAGTCAGTGTCTTCCACGACATCGTGGAGCAAGGCGGCCGCGATGGACTTGTACCCAAGCCCGATGTCGCTCACGACAATTTTTGCTACCTCGATAGGATGGATTATGTATGGCCCGCCAGAGCGACGGCGGACATTCTTATGGGCTTCATTCGCGAAATCGAACGCTTTCTGGACCACGTCCAGCTCCTGCTGGTTCGCGCAGCGTTTCTCCGCCGCGGCCTTAAGCTGTGCGTAACTCTGACGAATCAGTTCGTAGTCTTGTTCTGTGAATTGTGAGAAACTCATATTTCAACCAAATCTTTGTCACAATCCAAACCTGTGGAAGTGCCGTCGCATTCCTCCAAAGTCTGGAAAGTGTATGAAAACTGTGCTCCGTACATTATTATAAGCCATCCGAACCTCATCCAAACCATAAAGAGGGGAATGGCGGCGATTGTTCCGTAAACCGCGTTGAGGCGCATCACGAACACCTGTGTCTCAAGGTAAAGATATTGCAGCGCCGTGAACGCCACGCCAGCTATGACTGCGGCCTTGAAGGCATTGGAATATTTCACGTCCACGGCAGGAATATACTTGTACATAGCGGAGAATATCAAAGTGGCCACGACACCCGTGATGACCCAGCCAAGGAAAGACTTTATCGAAGCAGTGACCCCGATCCAGTTTGGAATCAGATCCAGAACGTGCGAGTACACGATCGTTCCTGAATATAGGATCAACACCACGAACGGGGTCAGGAACAGCAGGACGAGATCAAATCCGAAACTCTTTATGAACGGCCTTTTCCTGACTCTCCACACATTGTTGAAGACGGTCTCCACGCGCATCATCATCCAGATGACGAGCCAGACGAAAGTCAAGGCGCTGACAAGTCCGAAAATGTCGTTGGTGGCCGAAGAAAGGATTTTGTCGGCGGAATTGAGCACGGTGTCGATGATTCCTTGATTGACATTGGCCGAATAGAGAACCTCCTTCAGTTTGTCCGCGAGACCGAAACCGTTGGTGACAGCGAACGCGACAGCGATGAAAGGCACGAAAGCCATAGTGCAGAAATAGCTCAGAGCCACGGTCTGGAATCCTATGGCGTGGTCCGCGAAATCCTTGAACGTCTTTGTGACGATCCTGCTCAGGTTGACAAACCGTGCCTTGGCCTTGGACAACTCCGTCACCTCGATGTCCCAGAGGTCCTCACGGAAGAACTTCACCGTCCTCCGCGACCAACGCACAATGTTATTTATCAAAACCTTAAGCATTAATATTCAATTAAAACATTCCTGAGAACAGGTCCGGTTCAACATTCTGCTCCTTTGCGGCGGTGCCGCCGGCGGCCTGAGGGAGCATATTCCTGAACTCTTCCTCGCTGATGATTCTGACGCCAAGGTCTCCGGCCTTTTTCATCTTCTCCGGCCCCGGTTTGATTCCTGCTAAAAGGTATGAGGTCTTTCCGCTTACGGAAGAGCTGTTCTTGCCTCCGTTGGCCTCGATCAGCCGCTTCATCTCGTCCCTTGAGACGCTGAAGTTTCCTGAAATCACAATCGTCTTTCCGGCCAAGGCGTCTGACGCGGCGGTCTTCGCCTCCATTGAGAACCGGATTCCGGCCGCCTTTAGCCTTTCGATGTCAGCAAGATGCCTGGAATCTCGGAAATATTCGAAAACACTGTCAGCGATCACCTCGCCGACATCCTGGACCTCAAGCAACTGTTCCTTTGTGGCGGTTGCGATCGCATCTATATTCCCGAAATGACGTGCGATCTCCTTTGCCGTGGTCTCTCCGACATAACGGATGCCAAGGGCGAACAACACGTGGTCAAACGTCACTTTCTTTGATGCCTCAAGACTGCTAAGAAAACGTGCGGCCGAGCGTTCCTTCCATCCGTCCAGCAAGAGCAACTGCCCTTTGGTCAATGAATAGAAGTCCGCAGGGGTCCTGACAAGCCCGAGGTTGTACATCTGCTCGATCGTCGCGTCTCCAGCAAGCACATTCATCGCCTTGCGGCTGAGGAAGTGAACCAGCTTGCCCTTTATCTGGGTAGGGCAGCCGTCAATGTTCGGACAGAACCACTTGGCCTCGTCATCTTCCTTGACCAACGCCGTCCCGCAGTCCGGACACACCTCCGGGAAAACCGGCCTGACAGCGTCCGACGGCCTGAGCGAGAGATCTACATCGATGATCTTAGGAATGATCTCACCGCCTTTGATGATCGTCACTGTGTCGCCGACTCTGATGTCCATCTGCGAGATAAAGTCCTGATTGTTAAGGGTTGCCCTCTTAACAACCGTACCGGCCAGCTGGACAGGAGCCAGATTGGCGACCGGAGTCACGGCTCCAGTACGACCGACCTGATAGGTGATTGAGAGCAGTTTCGTGTGCGCCTCCTCCGCCTGGAACTTGAAAGCGACCGCCCAGCGCGGTGACTTGGCGGTGTAGCCAAGCGCACTTTGGTAAGCCAACTCATTGATTTTAATCACGATTCCATCCGTGGCGTACGGCAGGAACTTCCTTTCGGTGTCCCAATAATGGATATATTCCTCAATCTCGTCTATTCCGTGGACGATCTTCCTCTTGTCGGAAACCGGCAGTCCCCACGATGCCGCCGCATTCAGCGCGTCATTATGCGTCGCGAACGAAACGCTCTGGCTTGGAATATGATAGAGCGTGCACATCAGCCCTCTCCTCGCGACCTCGGACGGGTCAAGCAGTTTCAACGAACCAGAGGCCGCGTTCCTCGGATTGGCGAAAGGCGGATCCTCATTGTCCTCGCGCTCCTTGTTCAGTCGGTCAAATGAATCGTACGGCATCAGCACCTCGCCCCTGATCTCAAACTCCTCCGGCCAGCCGGTACCTTTCAATTTTTCGGGAATATTACTGATTTTAAGAGCGTTGGCCGTCACGTCATCCCCGACCACACCGTCACCTCTGGTCAAAGCCCTGAACAGTTTCCCGTTCCGGTAGGTCAGGCAGATAGCCGTGCCATCGAACTTCAGCTCGCAGGAATATGTGAACTTCACCTCTCCGAGATCCTTTTCGGCCCGGCGCACGAAATCCTCTATCTCACCGATGTTGTACGTGTTGCCGAGGGAGAGCATCGGGTACTTGTGCGTGTACTGGGCGAATTCCTTGCGGACGGCAGGCTCGGCGTTCGTCCCCATACTTTGGTCAAGGTCGCTGCCGACCTTCTGGGTAGGGGAGTCAGGAGTGAGGAGGTCAGGATATTCCTTCTCCAGATCCTCCAGCTCGCGCATCAGGTGGTCATATTCAAAATCGCTCATCGTCGGAGCGTTGTCCACATAGTACCGCCTGCTGTTCTCCCTGAGGATGTTCCGGAGTTCCTCGACACGTATTTTGGCCTGCTCGTGATCCATATCAGCAAAGTTCTTTGTAAAGAATACAAATTTAACGAAAATTGTCGGCTTTCCGTTCAAAAGAATCAAGAAGTTGGCCGAAATTTCACCTTGAACTACTTTTTTGAAAAGTTAAAACTGTTTCTTAAATTTGTGCCCGGTTTTACGAACATACAAATTTCTAAATCATTCGTATATGAAAGATTCAATCATCATTCTGTGCGGCGGCGGCCCGGCACCGGGAATGAACACCGTCGTGTTCTCAGTCGCCAAGACTTTCCTTTCAAACGGTTACAGGGTCATCGGACTTCACGAAGGCTACACCGGACTCTTCCGTAAGGAGGCCCGCACCGAAGACATCGATTTCTTCAAGGCTGACGCTTACTTCAACAGAGGAGGTTCCTACCTCCAGATGAGCCGTTTCAAGCCGACCAACGAGGATTTCGAGCAGAATTTCAACCTTGCCCTCTTCCAGGACAACAACGTGAAGCTTCTCGTGACCGTGGGCGGTGACGACACAGCCTCCACAGCCAACAGGATCGCCAAGTTCCTTGAGGCCAAGAACTATCCGATCCACAACATCCACGTCCCTAAGACGATCGATGACGACCTTCCATTGCCTCACAACGCACCGACCTTCGGATTCAACTCCGCGAAGGACGAGGGTGCGCACATCGCCCGCACCGTTTACGAGGATGCCCGCACATCAGGCAACTGGCTTCTCATCTCAGCGATGGGACGCAGCGCAGGTCACCTTGCCCTCGGAATCGGCGAAGCCACACACTGCCCTATGACCATCATCCCAGAGATGTTCAACAACACCACGATCACCGTTGACAAGATCATCAAGCTCACCCTCTCAGCGATTATCAAGAGAAAGATTCTCGGCATCCCTTACGGAACTGTCGTTGTGGCTGAGGGTGTGTTCCACGATCTTGAGCCAGAGGACATCAAGGCCACCGGCGTTCATATGACCTATGACGAGCACGGCCACCCTGAGCTTGGCAAGATCTCCAAGGCTGTCCTCTTCAACGACATCCTTGAGAAGGAGTTCAAGAAGATCGGAATGAAGGTTAAGACCCGTCCTGTCGAGATCGGTTACGATGTTCGTTGCCAGGATCCTGTGGCCTACGACCTTTCTTACTGCACCGAACTCGCTCTCGGAGTCTATGAGCTCTTCTCAAAGGGTGAGACCGGATGTATGGTCTATGTCGATGAGAACGGCAACGCACAGCCTCTTTACCTGAAGGATCTCCAGAACGAGGAAGGCAAGATTCCTCCTCGCCGCGTGGACATCGAAGGTGGAATCGCCCGCAACTACTACGGACACATCTGCCACTACATCACTCCGGCTGACTACGAGGCCGCCAAGGCTTACGTCGCAAACCCTGAGGAGTATGACTTCAAGAAGATCCTTAACTGGTAAGCGATGAATATGTGAGGTTCAGTTAGTTGATCCTCACCATCGCACAGTCGTCGGATGACACTTCGACCTCGATCCGGGTTTCCGGGTCGAGTTTTTTTATGTCAAGATAATCGATTGCTTCCTTTGGTATGCGGATGGATATAACTTCCGGTCGCTGAGCCTGTCGAAGCGACCCTCCATCCGCGAAAGAACAGACAAACAACCAAGTCTCGGAGACATCCCCACGAAGGAACGCGAAATGCCGATCCGGATCAAATCCCGGCGAGTCATAGTTGCAGTAGCAAAGGTCAAACGTCTTTCCGGATGCCACCGCCGGAACCGAAGCCGCCATATTCAAAAACCTCCTCCACTTCTCAAGCAGCTCAGCCTCTTCCGGCGCAAGTCCCTCATTTGTATGAATATATTCAATCAGCCTTCCGATTGACGAAATCCTCCACCAGTCGAATATGGTCGTCCTGCCATCCCGTCCGCTGAACCCTTCGGCATCCATTCCGCGCTCGCCGATCTCCTCCCCGAAATAAACCATATACGGAGCCGTGTTCAGGAATATTCCCGCCCCCAACGCCGCGAAAGTCCTTTGGGCGTCACGGCCGAAGAAATCCGAGGCGAAACGCTGCTCGTCGTGGTTTTCCAGAAAGTTCAGCATCCTCGGCTGCAAATCTCCTAAAAACTGCCAGTTCCAGGTCAGGCTTCTGGTCGTTCCGTGACCTTCCACTACCGCCCTTACGGAATCGTAAAGACAAGACTTGTCGTAGAGAAAATCGAATCCTACCTCATTTATGTATTTGGAATACAATCCCTTCTGATAAACCTCGGCAATGAATATCATATCCGGGAACTCGGTCTTTATCCTCCCGATCAGCCACTGGAAGAACTGCCACGGCACCATCTCAACCATATCGCAGCGGAAACCGTCCACTCCCTTGCCGCACCAATAGCGCACAATCTCGTACATCCTGTCCCAAGTCTCAGTGTGGAAATCACAGTAATTCAATCGGATGGTCTCATACCAATCATTCACGGAAGGGGAGGGCGAAAAACAGTTGCCTGAGGCCTTGGCAGGATTCTCGTAATATGTCTGCCTGTCAAAAGGCAGCCTTAACGGCTGGCCGGGATAGTAATAGAAATCGTTCTCCGGCCGCCAATGGACAGTCGGATCGTCATCGGAACCCAATGGCTTGATCTCAGGGTGAACCAGACCGACCTTGCCGTAATCCCGCGACACGTGGTTAGGAACGAAATCAATGATGACCTTGAGTCCGGCATCGTGACTTCGCTTCAACAAAGCCTCGAATTCAGTCATTCTTTCAGTCGGATTGTCAGCAAGATATGGGTTCACATCATAGTAGTCAGTAATCGCATAAGGCGAACCGGCCGCACCTTTGACAATCTGGCTGTCGGATGCCGGGCACCCTTCTGCCGAGACCGTTGTGGCGTGCCGGATCACACCTGTGTACCAAACGTGGCTGACTCCCAGCGATTTGAAGTACGACATCGTCTCGGAATCGAACTCCGAGAACTTTCCCTTTCCCCACAGCCTCGGGAGAACTTGATAGATGATCATTTTACCCATAACTAAAATCCGATCAAAGCCTTGCCTTTGTTTCTGTCAATGAATCCAGTGAGTCCGTCAACCTTCATTACCTTGGCGAACTTGCCGTTATATTCACAATCCAGTCTCGCAAGCGCGTCAAAATCAATCATTCCCGAGCCAGCATATTGATCGACCGAAAGGTAGCCTACTCCGAGAGAGGTGATGTTCTGGAAGAAATGCGTGCCTTGACTTGGGTCTATCCGGAATCCATCAATGCCATATTCAACAACCATCCTCGCGGCCGAGATATCTGTCCAGGCCACTGGCACTCCAAGGGTTGGAATCGACGATCCCCAACGTCCGGGACCTACCAGGAAATATGTCTCTCCCTTGGCGGCGAACCGGGTGTTGATCTCCGAAATCTCCTCCGCCATCAACGCGGTCTGCATCTTGTCGAACGATTCCGGACGGATTACCACAATGTGGGACGACTCCGTGAAATACCCGTTGCCCAAAGCGTTGTCACTGCGTATCAATTTATTGGACACAATCGCCTCGGCATCCTCTATCGTGGAAGTCTGCGAACCGATTCCGCTGGAGACTGGACGGACCTGAAGCAGCTTAAGGTCAGCTACTTTTCCCGCCGAAGACTTGACCGGATCCACAGCGAACTCGATCTCGACCTCGCTCATCAGCTCATCCCGGCATATTGACATAATCTCCGAGAGAGCCTTTGCCAGAGGAAAACGGTCGTATTGGAATATTCCATCGAAGGAAACCACCCTTGCTCCTCTGATTCCTATGCCAGGCACCATCCTGTCATCCAATGCGTTATAGGTGGACGCCACCAGTTCCGGACGGTCATATTCAGTAAGCGCGTCCGCCACCGGGATCCTCCTGAGATTAACTCCGTCGTTTTTTGAAATCTTAAAGGCCGAAGGCCGCAGATCGAGCACGAACATTTCGTTCTGCGTGTCCCGTTGCGCCAGTTTAGGATTGGACAACTGGAGAATCTTCTTGGGGTGCAGAGGGTCAACACGCAAGGTGCGGCCGCCGTCCACAACGGTCTTTCCCAGACCGAAAGCAACGTTCAGGACACCGTCGGTGGCTTTTTCGGATCCTATAGGGTAGGAGTTCAGCGAACGTCCCACACCGGACATCATCGGATAGAAATCGTGCCCGTGGACCGTTCCACAGATTGTCTGCACGATCACAGCCATCTTCTCCTCTCCAAGCAGGTTTCCGCTGGCCTGGATGTAGTTACGGCTGCCCTTGAAGAATGTCGAGGCATAGACGCTCTTGATTGCCTTGCCGAGTTCACGCAGCATCCTGTCCTTGTTTTCCACCGGAGGGCACATATAAGTTGCGTACACTCCTGCGAAAGGCTGATAGTTGCTGTCTTCCAACTTGGAACTTGAACGCACCGCCAGAGGACTGTCAACCGTGGCCAGAAAAGCCTTGAGGTTCTGAGTCAACTCTTCCGGAAGCGTGGATGCCACAAATTCAGAAAGAATCTCATCATCAGACAGTTCCGAGTCAATCACATATTGCAGGCCATTCTCAACGATGAATTTGTCGAACCAATCCGTCGTCAGCACGATGGTACGAGGGATTGACACTCGCAAGTCATCATATTTCTCTGACAATGAATATTTCTGGACAAGATGATTGAGAAAAGCCAAGCCTCTTGCCTTGCCTCCAAGTGAGCCTTCGCCGACGCGGGAGAACCAGTAATAATCCTGATAGGAATCCTTATGGAATTCCGAGATGATTCCCTGCCCGATGCTCCTGTGGTAACGTTGTATGTTGTCCAGAAGGAACTCTCTGAACTCTCCGGCATTTGTGTGATGCTCGGCCCTGAATGTCTCCGCAAGATTGAACAACCCTCTTGCATACAGCCACTTCGAGAACATATTCCTGGAAGTGTTGCTCATCAGCACGGCATCCGGAATATCGTAAATGATCTTCTCCAGCTGGGAAAGGCTGGCGGCCCTCCCGCATTCAACTCCGTTCGAATCCCTGAACACAAAGTCACCGAACCCGAACTCCTCCTTCATATAATCTCCAAGTTGCAGGAATAGTGTGCTGGAATATTTCTTCAGGAATCCCACCCCAAGCTCAGCTGCCGTTTTCGCAAGGCTTCCCTGTGAGGATTGCAGCAGGACCGGCATCAAAGGATCATATTCACGGATGATTCTCACAAGGTCGATTCCAGCGTCAAGTTTCTCAGTCTTAGGGTCATCCCCCTTATGGAAGACCATTCCGACATCAGAAATGACACCCAGAAGATTCCTCCTGTACTTCTCAAAATAAGCGATAGCCTCCTCTAGGCAAGTGGCCAGGAATATCTTCGGCCTGGATCTTTTTCGGTATTTCTTCTGGTCATCGTTCAAGGATTCAGTCAAAAACTCCCGACTTTGCGTGAGCACAATCTTGTATAGCTCAGGAAGATAGTTCGAATAGTAACGGATCGAGTCCTCGACCAGAAGGATGCCTTTGACACCGACCTCGAACACATCGTTCTCCGCGTTGGCCGCATCCTCCAGTAACTTGACAATGGCCAGAATCAGATCAGCGTTCCCGTGCCAGCTGAACACAAAGTCCACACCAGGATGCGGAGACTCCAACACCCTCTGTCTTACCGCCTTGGAGTAGTGGATCAAAAGAATGAACGGGATCCCTCGCCCCTCATCCTTCAACCGCGAAGCGAACGGGAATATCTCCTTGTCCTGCTCGTTGTACATACAGATGATCATATCGATATCCTCTTCGGAACCGATAATATCCCTGGCCTGTGCCGATGAGTTTGCCCAGATGAATTTAGGAGGATTGCTCAGGTTAAGCTCACGATACTCGTTCTTGACCTGATTCTCAATGCGTCCGTCCTCCTCAAGGGCGAAAGCGTCGTAGTTGCTGCAGATCATCAGAATCTTCCGGATTCTGGACCGCATCAAGGATTCTTCGTTCATTTGCTTCCGTTTTTGCTAACGAACCGCAAATTACGAAAAATCCGCTGAATATTCTTGGAATATATGGACAAGATTTGCCTCAGGAGCCACTTTTCACACCCTGCGGCGGAACTCAGCCATGGTGATTGCGGTGGCTACAGCGGCGTTGAGAGACTCCGATCCTCTCTCGTCACGAGGCCAGGATGGTATGAAAAGCCTGTCAGTCACAAATTTGCCGACCTCGGCGGAAATCCCTTTGGCCTCGTTGCCGATCACGATGACGGAAGGGGAGACCATTCCTGTAGCCAACTCTTTGGCGTACATATCCTCGCCATCCAGAAAAGTACCGTACACATTGCCACCGGCGGCAGCGACAGCACCGCAATAGCCGCAAATGTCGCAATAATGGAACTTGACCCTGAATATGGCTCCCATCGTTGACTGCACCACCTTTGGATTGAATATGTCAACAGTGTCCTTAGAGGCATAGACCGCATCTATCCCGAACCAGTCGGCCGTGCGGATGATCGTGCCCAGATTGCCGGGATCCCTGATTCCATCCAGAGCCAGAAACAAACCCTTGGACGGCACGCTATGAATATTCCCGATTTCAATGTCGGCCGGTTTTCGGACAATGGCCAAAGCCGGAGAAGGGGAGGACAGGAGACTCAGCCGTGCCATGGCCGCACTGCCGGTTTCGTCAGCCCGATAGACCTTCTCGACCTCGAAAGAAGACGCCAAAGCCTCGGCCACCATCTTCTCCCCTTCAACGATAAAAAGTCCGTTCTCGTCCCTGAACTTTTTCTGTTCAAGAGACTTGACGAACTTTATCTCATTGTGGGATACAGGTGACGTCATCGCTTAGAATCCGAGTATCTTAAGCATCGAGTCCGAACTCTGCTCCGGAGCGAAGACCCTTGTCGTGATCTTGCCGTCCTTGTCCTTGTCGATCAGGATGTGCTTAGGCGAAGGCTGGAGACAATGCTTGACTCCACCGTAACCGGAAATCGCCTCCTGATATGCCCCCGTGTGGAAGAACCCGATGTAGAGCGGATCCCTTCTGTTCTTCATCACCGGAAGGAAGATCGCGTTGGAGTGCGCCTCGGAGTTGTAGAAGTCCTTGCTGTCACAGGTAAGTCCACCGATGAACACCCTATGATATTCCTCATTCCATTTGTTGATAGGGAAGAGGATGAACCTTTGGTGCAGTCCCCAGGTGTCCGGAAGGCTCGTCATAAACGAGTTGTCGATCATATACCAGCACTCGCGGTCATTCTGCTGCTTGACATCCAGCACCTTGAATATTGTCGCGCCGCTCTCGCCGACGGTGAAGTTGCCGAACTCCGTGTAGATGTCCGGAACCTGCACACCGTGGGAGTCGCACACGGACTTGATCTGGTACACGATCTCCTCGATCATATATTTGTAGTCATAATCGACTGCCAATGAAGTCTTTATAGGAAGACCTCCTCCGATATTCAAAGAATCAAGGTCCGGACATATCTGCTTGAGGTCGCAGTAGAGGTTCAGGCAGCGCGCCAGTTCGTTCCAGTAGTAGGAGGTGTCCCTGATGCCGGTGTTGATGAAGAAGTGGAGCATCTTCAGCTTGAACTTAGGGTTCTTGCTGATGCCGTTGCGGTAGAACGGAATGATGTCCGAGTATCTGATTCCCAGACGGGAAGTGTAGAAATCGAATGAAGGCTCCTCCTCGGATGCGATGCGGATTCCGAGCTGCGTAGGGACCTCGATCAGGTCGTCAAGGTCCTCAAGCTCGTTCTTGTTGTCCAGCACCGGGATGATGTTGTGCCACCCCTCGTTGAGCATCGTGGCGATGTTCTGGATGTACTGCGGCCTCTTGAAGCCGTTGCAGATGATTATCAGGTTCTTGTCCACGAGCTTGTCTGCCTCCAGTTTGCGGATAAGATCCAGATCGTAGGCGGAGGATGTCTCCAGATGGACATCGCTCTTGAGAGCCTGCTCTATGACAAACTTGAACTGGGAACTCTTTGTGCAGTAGCAATAGTGATGGTCGCCCTCGTAGCTGACCTTTGACATTGCGTTGCGGAACATTCTCTTGGCCCTCTGGATCTGAGATGTGATCTTCGGGAGATAGGTGAGTTTCAACGGCGTGCCATATTCCTTGATGATTCCCATCATATCGATGTCATTGACGAAAAGATTGCCGTCCTCCACTCTGAATTCGTCCTGCGGAAAATCGAAAGTCTGATCCACAAGATCGATGTACTTGTTCTTCATCCTAAAAAAACTGTAAACCTATAATGTTCGACATAAGTAATGATCCGCCGATGATGCCTCATCCGGCTTCGGCGTGCAAATATAGGTACGAAAATTAATATTTTGACCCAAATTTGAAGAAAAATCAGAAAGGGTTGCTATTTTTGTAGAATATGATGGCAAAATCCTCGTTTTTTTCTTTGATGGCCACCCTGGCCACCGCCGCCGCGCTGAGTTTCTCGTGCAGCACTACACGTGTTCTTGAAGAGGGACAGTACCGCCTGGCATCCAACAAGGTGGAAGTCATAGGCGACAGCAAGTTCAACACAAAGAAAGTCGAGTCCTACATCAAACAGAAGCCGAACTCGTACATAATCTTCGGCTGGAATCCGTTCCTGAACCTCTACAACTGGTCCGGCAGGAATCCCGACAAGGCCATCAACCGCCTCATCCGAAGTATCGGGACCGCGCCAGTGGTCTATCAGCCGTCTCAGGTCGAAGCCTCGATCGAGAACATCAACAGGCATCTTGAATATCTTGGCTACTACGGTTCGGACGTGCGGAGCGACATCGAGGTAAAAGGCCGGAAAGTTAATGTGACATATTCAATCACTCTTGGCAAACGGTTCAGGATAGGGGAGATAACCTATTCGGTGCCGGACGGAGAGTTCAAGGAGGATTTCCTTGCCGACACTTCCGCGACCACAGTGCGGTCTGGCGACTACCTCTCCGAGGACGCTTTGGAAAAGGAGACGGAGCGCTGCGCCTCCGCCATGAGACGCAAAGGCTACTTCGGCTTCACTAAGAACTACTTCTCGTTCGAGGCGGATACTCTCAACTCCCCGGACACGGCCGGCCTTCTGATGATGGTCAAGGAATATACCAGAAACCAGACTCCTGAATATGCCCGTCCGCACCGGAAGTATACCTTGGGCGAAGTCTCCATCTCCTACGACAAAGACCTGAGATTCAATGACAAGGTGCTTAGGAATATGTGCACTCTCCATCCCGGATACCAGTACGATGAGAATGAGGTGAACACGACATATTCCAGGCTTTCCGCATTGAGGATGTTCAGCGGGGTCAATGTCTCACTTAATCCCCGTGACTCTGGAATAGTGGACTGCGACATCAACCTCACCAGATCAAGGATGCAGGGCTTCAAGGTCAATATGGAAGGCTCCACAAACTCGACCGGTCTGATCGGCATATCGCCGCAGCTGAATTATTACCATAAGAACATATTCCACGGTGCCCAGTGGCTGAATCTTGGATTCCTCGGCAATTTCCAGTTCAAGTACGATGACAGGAGCGTCAAGTCCAACGAGTTCGGTGTCTCCGCCGGTCTGAGCTTCCCGGAGTTCCTCGGTCTGCCGAATTCCATATTCAAGGGACCGTCCGTGCCACGCACCGAAATCAACGCTTCATATAACTACCAGAACCGTCCTGAATATACGAGGAATATGATCTCGACATCTTACGGTTATTCTGGATCTCTGCGTAACGGAAGGTTCTTCTATCAGTTCTACCCGATACAGGCCAAGATCGTCAGGCTGACGAATCTCGACCCGAACTTCTACACGACTCTTTCCGGCAACCCGTTTATGAGGGACGCCTACCAGAACCACTTCGATGTCGGCTCCGGTCTCGTGGCCTACTACACGACCAGCACAGCCTTGGTTCCGAAGGAGACCTATGAATATGCCCGTCTGCAACTCGATGCATCCGGCAATGTCCTGAGCCTGTTCAACAAAGCGATGAAAAGTGATGAATATGGCTCCAGGCTTATCTGGAACACTCCATATTCCCAGTACATCCGCACGGAACTGACGTTGGGCAAGACGTTTGTGTTCGGCAAGAATGGAGGGCAAGCCTTGGCGATACGCCTTCTCGGAGGTGTCGGCTACGCCTACGGCAACTCATCCACAATTCCGTTCGAGAAACAGTTCTACAGCGGCGGCGCGAACAGTATGCGTGGCTGGCAGGCCCGTTCCCTTGGCCCGGGCAACTCAAAGGCTGACACGACGTTCGTGATCCCAAGCCAGACCGGTGACGTGAAGTTGGAAGCCAATCTGGAGTACCGTTTCCCGATGTTCTGGAAGTTGTGCGGTGCCGTCTTCACGGATGTCGGCAACATCTGGACCCTGAAAGAGACCGACGGAGACGATGGCTCCCACACCCATTTCGACCTCAAGAACCTCGCCGCCAGCCTTGCCGCCGACTGGGGCATAGGCCTCCGTGTGGACCTTAACTTCCTGATTCTCCGTCTCGATATGGGTATGAAAGTCTATGACCCGTCCCTCGACACCGCCCGCTGGCGCTCCCCGTCCCAATGGCTAAAGAAAGACGGCTACACCCTCCACTTCGGTGTCGGGTATCCGTTCTAGAACATAAACATCTCTGTTTTGATGAGCAAGACACTCGCAATTCCCGAATTTTGCACGTTACCAAAATTCGGGAATCGGAGGTCTCCGCTCATTATGAAGGATCTATGTGTTTATAGTCTTCAAATGACAACACCTATCGTAACCTCAGTGCGCAGACGTTCTCGACGTGCTGGGTGTGGGGGAACATATCGACTGGCTGGACGGCGGTGATATCGTACTTGTCGGCGAAAAGGGCCAGGTCACGGGCCTGGGAGGCCGGGTTGCAGCTTACATAGACCATACGGGCAGGGGAGGCCTCAAGGATGACCTTGGCGACATCCGGATGGATGCCGGCACGAGGAGGATCGAGAATTATCACATCAGGCTGACCGTGCTCATTGATGAAATCACGTCTCAGGACATCCTTCATGTCTCCAGCGAAGAACTCACAATTAGTGATGCCGTTCCCGGCGGCGTTCACCTTCGCATCCTCAATCGCCTCGGGAACATATTCGATGCCAACCACTTTGGCGGCCTTGCCGGAGACGAACTGCGCGATCGTGCCGGTCCCTGTGTAGAGGTCATAGACGATCTCGTTGCCGGTCAACTCAGCAAAATCCCTCGCGACCGAGTAAAGCTTGTAGGCCTGCTCGGAGTTGGTCTGGTAGAACGACTTAGGACCTATGCGGAAAGTCAAGCTTTCCATTGTCTCACGGATTGTCGGCTCACCCTTGTAGAGAATGCACTCCTGATCACCGATCGAGTCATTCAACTTATTGTTGATGATATAGTAAAGCGATGTGATCTGAGGAAACGCTTCAGCAATGGCATCCAGCATTTTCTCCCTGTCCTCACGGTTCTCGTAGAAGAAGCACATTATCACCATCAGGTCGCCCGTGTCGGTCGTGCGGATGAACATATTCCTGACATAGCCCACGTTCTGACGGATGTCAAAGAAATCCAGACCGTTTTCGACAGCATACTTCTTGATGAAAAGCCTGATGTCATTGGACGGATCCTTCTGAAGGTAGCAGTGCTTGATGTCCAGCACCTTGTCGAAGAACTTACCTACGTGGAATCCAAGTCCCATACGGTCGTTCTCCGGAACGCTCTCAATGTCCTCGTCCTTCAGCAGCCATCTTTTCGATGAGAAAGTGAATTCCAGCTTGTTACGATAGTACTGGATCTTGTCTGACGGGATTGTCGGGCGGATCTCCGGCACATTAAGATGACCGATACGTACCAACTGGTCATAAACCTGTTGACGCTTGGCCTCAAGCTGCATCGGATAGGGGAGAGGCTGCCATTTACAGCCACCGCAAACCCCGAAATGCTGACAGAACGGCTCCAGACGATCCTTTGACGGAGTCACGATCCTCTCGACAAAACCTTCGTAATAATTCTTGCTCTTTTTGGTGACACGGATGTCAACCACATCACCCGGAACAGCGAACGGCACAAACACAACGACACCGTTCCAATGCGTAAGTGCCTTGCCTTCAGCTGCACAGGCCTCGATCGTAATGTTCTCCAACAGGAGATCCACTCTTTTTCTTCCCATAAATGTTCCCACTCAGCCGCAACCGGCGTTATATTAATTGTCAAACTCGTGGAACAAGGACTGGGAGATGTTGATCATAAAGTCTCCCATAGCCTCAAGCTCCGCCAACATATCAAGGTAATAGTTGATGGAGAGGAACTTGTCCGCTCCTTTCTCAATCTGGAGAATGCCTTCGTCACGAAGAGTGTCCCTCGTCTCGTTGATCTTGTCCTCGGCATTGTAGGCATTGCTGATGTCCTTAAGCTCACCATCCACAGCAAGTCTCATATTCGAGACCATCACAGCGAAAGCCTGATTGACCTTGCCGATCAGCAGGTTGACCTTGCTTATAGTCTCATCATCGAAATCAAGCTTGTGGACACGCAGGCGGGAAAGCAGACGGCTGATGTTCTCACAACTGTCGCCAAGGCTCTCTAACTCGCTGATCACACGGTAGATGACCTTGACCTCTCGTGCCTCGTGATCGTTCATAGACTCTGCCGTGAGGCTGTTCAGGAACGCTGCGATCTCATATTCAAACCTGTCCGTCACCTCCTCGCACTTGACCAGTTTCTGCCGATATTCCTCAAACTTGTCCGGATCCTTTTCATTCACAGCCAGTTTTACATACTGGAAGCCATCCTGGGCAGTCACTGCGAAGTTCACTGCCTCCTTGTACGCCTGTTCGATTGAGATTGAAGGAGTTCCGAAAAGTCTGCCGCTACCGATGAACTTCAGATGGAAGTCCCCTTTCTCAGGCGCCGGCTCCTTGATCCACTTCGTCAGCAAATCAGCGAACGGCTTGCGGAACCAGACCAGAACCAATGTCGAAATGGTGTTGAACAGGGTGTGGACACAAGCGATGCCGAATACCGCGGTCATCTGAGAATCAAGACCAAACAAAGAAACCAGTCCTAGATTGATCTTTATGAATATATTAAAGAATATCAGCACAAAGACAGCGCCGGCCACATTGAACACGGTGTGGGCGAGCGCGGCCCTTCGCGCCTGGACACCAGCTCCGCTGGCGGCGATATTGGCTCCGATAGTGGTTCCGATGTTCTCTCCGAGAACCATAGCGGCGGCCATCGGGAACGGCAGCCAACCAAGGTAGGCAAGCACCATCGTAAGGACAACCGTGACGCTGGATGACTGGAGGATGAATGTGACGACAACGCCGATAAGCATAAATATCAACACGGAACCGATTCCGTGCGAAGCCAGTCCGGCGATTGACCCGGCGATCTGAGGAACAGTGTCAATAGCTGGTATTGAGGACTTTATGTAAATCAGTCCAACGAAAACCAGTGACAATCCCAAAACTGCCTGACCGATGTTCTTGACCAGTGATTTCTTCATAAGTGTCATCACGAAACCGGCTCCAAGCAGCACAAACGCCAGAACCGTCACATCAAGCCAGAACCCGGTAGCCGCTATGATCCAAGCGGTTATGGTCGTACCGATGTTGGCGCCCATTATAACGCAGATGCCTTGTTTAAGCGATAGGGTAGCGACGCTCACAAGGCTGGCCACCAATATTGTCGTGGCGCTTGACGACTGGACGACAGCGGTGATTCCGGCGCCGGAAAGGATCTGCTTGAACGGCGTGCCTGAGGTCATCCATTTCTCGAAACGCCTGAGCCTATCGCCGCAGGATTTCTGAATTCCTGTGCTGAGCATCTCTAGTCCGAAGACGAAGAGCGCCAAAGCACCAAGAAGCGTCAGTAGTTGCAAAATCATATAGGGTAGTGTTTACAATACGTTCAACTTAACATAATCCGAATTGTATAACAGAATAGGCGAGTACCGTTACACAAGGGAAACTATTGATTCAGAATCGAATTTAGCTGGTGAGAATCCTTGTCTGAATGTAATTCCGTCACCGAGAATCTCAAATCCGGCCGTTGTTGCCATCTCGTTCAGCAATCGAACACTGGCGGCTGCCCAAGTGAACGATCCGAAGGCAAAGAATCGTCTGTTCTTGACCAATCTGTCACAGATTGCCTCCATCAACTGACGGACCGGCGGCAATATTCCGTTGTTATAGGTCGGTGAGCCGAGAATCACAGTGTCATACTTGAACACGTCACGCAAAGCGAACGAATAACTTTCCTCATTCAGATTGTGGAGCGTGAACGGAATGTTATGGTTCTTCAAGGATTCAGCCAACGCCAGAGCAGCCTTCTCGGTGTTGCCGTACATCGAGCCGTAAGCCAGGCAGACACCGTGCTCCAAAGGTTCATAACGGCTGAACTTGTCGTACAGTGAGACGATTTCAGGAATATGATTCTCCCAAACCGGGCCGTGAGTGCTGCAAATCCGGCATATCTCCAAACCGGAAAGCTTTTTGAGTGCGGCCTGAACCGGGGCGGCATATTTCCCGACGATGTTCGAGTAATACCTTGTCATCTCGTCTTTATATTCATTGAATATGTTTGACTGCGAGTCTATTACGCCTTCCGGGAAGGTTCTGAACGTGCCGAAGGCGTCACCGGAGAACAGGGTTTTCTCCTCAGGGCACCACGTCACCATCGTCTCCGGCCAGTGAACCATCGGAACCATAAAGAACTGAAGGCTTACGCTCCCGAGCGGAAGGGTCTCCCCTTCCTTTATCACCTTGATATTGTCGGTCAGACCTTGGTAACCTTCGATCATCGGCACAGCTTTGGCGTTTGTAACTATCGTACAATCAGGATATTCATCCCTAATCACGCTTTGGAGTGCGCTGTGGTCCGGCTCCATATGATTTACTACAAGATAGTCAATCTTCCTGTCCCCTATCTCGGCCTTGATGTTGGCAAGAAACTCGTCCCTAAACGCCACAGCAGCTGTGTCGATCAAGGCAATTTTCTCATCCTCAACCAGATAGGAATTATAGCTGACGCCAAAAGGAAGCGGCCACTGCCGCTCGAAGAGTTTGGTCTGGCGGTCGTTCACGCCAACAAAACTGATTCTTTCAGATAGTCTCATCTTATCAAAAATATGTTCTGCCATTGCGCCTATATGTGGCATTCGGCAAGTAATAGACAAATTTACGAAACTTATTCCGCTTTTTCTTAAATTTGCGTTCGGTTAGGCTGAAAAATAGCGGCCAATCCGCATTAACACAAATGTTACCCAATTAAACATTATTGTTTTTCATATTAATTGAACGATATTTAACTAATTATGTCGGATATTTATCAAAGAACGGGACAAAGCGCTATGCTTCCCCCTCTTCCAGAGCGGATGAGACCAAAAAATCTGTCTGAATATGTCGGACAGAGGCATCTTGTGGGTGAAGGATGCATCCTTAGAAAGATGATCGAGAACGGGAATCTGTCCTCTTTCATCCTATGGGGGCCTCCGGGTGTCGGGAAAACCACTTTGGCCGGGATAATCGCCCAGACTTTGTCAAGGGACTTCTACACCCTCTCGGCGGTCAGCGCAGGAGTGAAGGATGTCCGTGATGTCATCGACAAGGCAAGAGGAGCATCCGTGTTTTCCAACGGAGCGGCGCCTATCCTGTTCATAGACGAGATACATCGCTTCAACAAGGCCCAGCAGGATGCCTTGCTTGGCGCGGTCGAGAACGGCACGATTGTCCTGATAGGAGCCACGACCGAGAACCCGTCATTCGAAGTGATCACCCCGCTTCTGTCCAGATGTCAGGTTTTTGTCCTGAAATCATTGGAAGTCAACGACCTTCAGATGCTTTTGGACAGAGCCTTGAAAAATGACGTGCTGCTGAAGGAAAAGAATATTGAAGTCAAGGAAACCGAGGCTCTGTTCCGTTACAGTGGAGGCGACGGCAGGAAACTGCTTAACGTCCTTGAGATCGTCATAGACTCCTTCGCCGGCAAGGAATCACACATAGTCATTGACAACGAGACTGTTACCGGTTGCATTCAGGAGAATCTGGCGATTTACGACAAGGATGGCGAGATGCACTACGACATCATCTCGGCGTTCATCAAATCAATCAGAGGCTCTGACCCGAACGCCGCTGTCTATTATCTGGCAAGGATGCTGAACGGCGGAGAGGATCCGTTGTTTATCGCAAGAAGACTCTGCATCTCGGCCGCCGAGGATGTCGGACTTGCCAACCCGAACGCGATGCTGCTTGCGAACTCGTGCTTCCAGATTGTCCATCAGATCGGTATGCCGGAAGCCAGAATCCCGCTTTCCGAAACCACAATCTACCTTGCAAGTTCTCCTAAAAGTAACGCTGCGTATCTTGCGATAAACAAAGCTATTGAAACCGCAAACAAAGACAAGGCGGCACCCGTGCCGCTATACCTGCGAAACGCACCGACCAAACTTATGGAGGAACTTGGATATGCGGACGGTTATAAATATGCCCATGACTATCCCGGTCATTTCGCGGATCTGGAATTTATGCCGACAGGCCTTGAAGGCACAGTATTCTACGAGCCGGCGCCTAACCCTCAGGAAGACAGGCTGAAAGCCTATCTTGAAGCCTGCTGGCCTAAGTACTACACAAAAAAGTAATACATTTTACTATTTTTTCACTAAATTTGTGTCACGTTAATATAAAAAATAATGGTAATTGAGATCCTTATTCTGCTCGCCGGGCTTGCACTGGTCGTGCTTGGCGCCGACTGGCTTGTGGACGGCTCATCAACTATCGCAAGGAAAGCCGGGTTGAGTGAATTCGTGATAGGTTTGACTATAGTCGGCATCGGGACATCGACACCGGAACTTGTAGTCAGCCTGACAGGAGCCTTGAAAGGCAACGCCGACATTGCGATAGGTAACATAGTAGGTTCTAACATATTCAACACACTTTTCATACTCGGCTTCACCGCGCTTATAAGGCCGATCTCAATGACACGTGACAATGTCAAGACCGATATCCCGCTCAACATCATCACCACAGTTCTCCTGATCATATTCGGAATGCACTTCACGCTGTTTGGGATAGGCAACGACAACACGTTGTCAAGATTGGACGGCGTTATTTTTCTTATACTTTTCGCCGCTTATATGTACTGGTCCTTCAAGTCCGGGAAGGCTGAAGAGACCAAGGATTCAGCGGAGCCTGAAAGCGGAAAATTATGGGTGGCTATCCTGATGGTCCTGGGAGGATTGGCGGCTTTGATTTTCGGAGGCGACAAGTTCGTGGACAGCGCTACAAATATAGCCAGGATGCTGAACATCAGCGACAAGTTCATCGCGGTAACCATCCTCGCGGGCGGTACTTCGATGCCGGAACTCGTCACCTGTGTGGTGGCGGCGGCAAAGAAGAAAGGGCAGCTGGCTCTCGGGAATATCCTTGGCTCGAACATCGGCAATATCCTCATGATTCTGGGCGTTTCCGCTGCCGCCTACAAGCCGCAGCCCGGCTCCCCGTCAGGTCTGTCATTCTCAGGAATGACATTCGTCGATCTCGGAATATTGCTGCTCGGGGCCTTGCTGATCTGGGTAAGCGCGTTCACACGCAAAGGCCGGAAGCTGGACAGAGTCGAAGGGAGCATACTGCTCGCTTGCTTCGCCGGGTATATGACATGGCTGCTGATAAATCTGTAATGAATATATTAACACACAATAACGATGAAATTCAAACCAACAAATTACCAGCTTGTGAACGTCGGTTCCGGGAGAATATTCCAGGATGCCGGTTGGACATTGGCTGATCCGGAGGCTTCCGCGCCATCACTGGTAAGGGCCGTGTATGAGAATGAGAAGTTTACTCCACGTGACGACCTCAAAGGGCTTTACAGATACGCCGAATGGCTTCCGATCAACAGAACGCTGAAAAATTCACACGCTCCTGTTACCTACAGGAGCAAGGGACTCGCCGAGCTTCTCGGGATGGAGAACCTGTACATTACCCTGTCCGGCTACGTTCCAAAGCGTGGTGCCAAGATGGAGACCTGCTCTTTCAAGGAGACCGAGGCGTTCTCTGTCTGCGCAAGGCTGCCGAAAAACGACAAGCACATCCTTGTGGTGCAGTCCGCCGGCAACACGGCCAGGGCTTTCGCTCGTGTCTGCTCCGACAACGACATTCCGATTGTGATCTGCATTCCTAACGACAACATCAGCGACCTGTGGTTCCTGAAAAGGCTCAAACCTTGCGTGAAGGTCATCGCAACCCCAAACGGCACAGACTATTACGATGCCATCGCCCTTGGAGAGAAGCTTTGCAAGGATTCCCGTTATCTGGCCGAAGGCGGTGCGAAGAACATTGCCAGAAGGGACGGAATGGGAACTACCCTGCTAAGTGCCGTAGAGACCATCGGACGTATTCCTGACGCATATTTTCAGGCAGTCGGCAGCGGAACCGGCGCGATCGCCGCTTGGGAAAACGCATGCAGGCTTGCCAAGGACGGTCGTTTCGGCGAGAACAAGATGAGGGTTTACTGCGCTCAGAACGCTCCTTTCACCCTTATGTACGATTCATGGAAAGCCGGATCAAGAGACCTTGTGCCGATCACTCCGGAAGAGTCCAGAAAGAGCGCCGAGGTGATCCTCGCGAAGGTTCTTTCCAACAGAAAGCCGCCGTACAGCCTTGCCGGAGGCCTGTTTGACACACTCAAGGAGTCCAACGGCGACTTCTTCAAGGTCACCAACGATGACATTGTCTATTGGATGCTCCAGTTCTTCAACAAAGAGGGCTACGACATATTCCCGGCCGCCGCTTCCGCTGTGGCAGCTTTGAGGAAAGCTCTTGACGAGGGTACAGTCAAAAAAGACGAGACCGTTATGCTGAATATCACAGGTGCCGGAATGCTTAACGCCACAAGCAAAGGCTTTGAGCTGAAGAAGCCGGATCTGATCCTCAGCACAGAGCTTTCCGCAGAGGAGGTCATCGCCAGTGTGGATCGGCTGTTTTAATTCGTGAGATATTTCGCCTCGATGGAGGCAGTTATATTTCTTTCAGCACGTTGAGCGTCCCGGTTTTAATTCGTAAGATATTTCGCCTCGATGGAGGCAGCAAAAAACTGAATTTCAAATTTTGCACGTTACCAAAATTTGAAATTCAGTTTTTCTGCTGCTTGAAAGGCCCTGGCAAAACAGAAATAAGACACATAACAAAAATGTTTACATAGATAACTAATTTGTTTCAATCATTATAAAACAAGCGAATATCAAATAAGCAGCATAGTGAACAAAAAAAACGCCGCGTTCAGAAAATAAAAATTTCCAAATTTTGGTAACGTGCAAAATTTGGAAATTTTCTATTTTTGAACGCCCTCTTCGGGCGTGATATTGCATTGATTTCTACAACAGAGTCGCTTCTAAAGTTATTCCTGGCGAAGCGGCTCACCAGATACAAGACGCTCCTTAGACTCAACCGGATTGGAATAGATGCGAAGGAAGATGTCACGAAGTTCGGCACGGTTGAGACGACGCTCGACCTTATCCAACCGATGCTCAGTATATTCCGTAAACTTCTCAACATCCTCCGGAGTATAAAGCTCCGCATACTTATAACTATGATTTACAAGGTCATAAGCGATGTAGTTAGTCTTCCAAAGCTGATAGCCGGCGATGATCCTCTTGTCAACAGCGTGTCTGATGGCCTGATAACGGTCATTCTTGTCGCAATGCGAAGCCAACTCGATCTCGTCAGGAGTTATCGGCAGACCGAAGTTGAGATGCACGTCACCCTTCTGCTGGCGGATACCCATAACAATACTGTGCATATCCTCGGTGCGCGTCTTGACATATTTCTGAGTCCTGGAAATCAAGATCTCACGAGCCTTGCGGACATCGCATGGCTCATATTCATAAGAGATGCTGAGAGGAACGATGTTCAGCTCGGAAAAATTCTCTTTGAACGATTTCGTGCCGCTCATATCCAACATCTTCAGCAGGCCCTGCTCCGTAGTGTCGATTCCGTCTTTTGTGCGGCCCTGCCTCTGTGCCAACCAGATAGAAGATTTACCGGAAGTGATGGTTTGACGGATGTATTTAGACAGAATCTGCGAGGACAGATAGAGTTCCCTTGCCGAAATCCCGCGGATCACCCGGATCATCCTGTTGGAACGGAGCAGATATTCAACGGTCTTGCTCTGCTTGATGAGGTTGTCACCGACACAGATCTCCGTCATCGGGATGCCGTTCCTGAAAAGCACCTGTTGGGTGATGGCCGGATCAAGGATGATGTCCCTGTGATTGGACATCGCAAGGAATTTTCCTTTGATCTCCTTGATATAACTGATGCCGTCATAGGAGAAGTTGTGGATTGTGTTATCCATAACCCAGGACACAGCCTTGTTCATCACAATTTCCTGGAACTCATCAATATTATGCACACTCTTCAATGCGTTCCGAAGGAAAAAGATCGGCTCGTCAGGGAAAAGATATTCGGAAATAGCCAGCACAGCGGGATGATTCGCGACCTTGTTCAAGGCCTCGACCGCCTCAGCATCGTTGTAAGGACAGATGCTTTCGAATTCAGATGAATCAGCCATAATAAATCATCGTTAGTAATATTTGCAAATGTAAGCAATTTACTTAACATTCGCAAAGGCTTGTAACCATCAATCCACAAAGGACTTAAGAAGTACGGCGGAAAAGAAGCGAGCTGTCGCCGTAGCTGAGGAACCTGAAGCCGTGCCCGAGAGCATAGTCATAGATGGTCTTCCAGTCACCGCCTACAAACGCTGAAATCAGCAGAATCAGAGTGCTTTCCGGTTGGTGGAAATTTGTTATCAAAAGATCGACAAGCCTGAAACGGAAGCCCGGCACAATGATGATTCTTGTGCCAACCATAAGCTCATTCAGCCCGTTGTTCTCCAAATAAGAGATTATGGCGTCCAACGACTCTTCCAATGAATATGAATATTCACGCTCATAAGGAGCCCACTGGCCCACATCCTCCGGCTTGCCTTTCTCGATGCAGCTTACACCGACATAGTACAATGATTCCAGAGTACGTACGGAAGTCGTACCGACCGCAATCAGCTTGCCTTTATTGGCCTTTATGCGCTTGAGAAGGTCAAGAGTGACCACAAACGGCTCCCTGTGCATCGGATGATCAGCCACATCCGAACTCTTGACCGGAAGGAAAGTGCCGGCTCCGACGTGAAGGCAGACATTCTCACAGTCAATGCCCTTGGCGGCGATATTGTCCAATACAGACTGCGTGAAATGCAGTCCGGCCGTAGGAGCTGCCACGGAGCCGCGGATATGAGCATACAAGGTCTGATAGCGCTCTGTGTCAATCGATTCTGTCTCACGATTGAGATACGGAGGTATCGGGACCGTGCCGCACAGTTCCAGCACTCTGGAGAAAGGGATCCCGCCATCCCAGAAAAACTCCACAATACCGGTCTCACCGTTACGCTCGACAAGGCTGGCCTTCAATCCCATCGCGGAAATAGCCTCATCACTATCCGGATTATACAAGGAAAGAACGTCATTCTTCCAGCGCTTAGCATTCCCGATCACACATTTCCAACGACAACGCTCCGTCGCGGCGAAAGCGGTGTTATATTCAGGAGGATTGACAGGCTCAAGGCAGAAGATCTCGATGTGCGCACCAGTCTCACGCTGAAAATGAAGCCTGGCTGGCACAACCTTGGTGTCATTGAATATCATAAGAGAGCCGGAAGGCAAGAGAGAGGGAATATCCTTGAATATGTACTCGCAGACATCACCGTTCTCATAGCGCAGAAGCTTTGAGGCATCCCGCTCCGCAAGCGGATATTTCGCAATCCGCTCGTCAGGAAGTGGGTAGTTGTAATCCTCAATTTTTATAGAAGGTATCATCTCGTTGAGATTTTAAAATTCCATACAAAGTTAACCTAAGTATAAGAAATATCAAATTCTCGGAGAAGTCACATTTCTAAACATTTTAACAGTCAAAACGGGTTTACAAAACTTAAAGTGCTATTTACTTTTGTAAATATATCCGGCAAGGGTGAAATAAATTACTTTTGTGCAATAAGGGATACTAATCAACATAGGTTATTGTCTGCAATATATTGATTATCAGATTATATATTGAATTTTAATAAAATTCACATATAGGTATTGAGTGTAAATTCGGGATCTAATCGTTTGTTTACAGTAATTCTCTATATAAATACAAGAGTATTTATATTCTTTATCAATTAATTATATTCACTCATTGAAATTTGTTTCTAATTAAGTTACGTATTATATGTATTCCATTTCACTTTTGTAACAATCATCTTTTAGTTGATTTTTACAACTAATTATGTTATTTTTGTAAACAAATCACTTTTGTAATGAACAATAGATTGCAGCGGTTTTTGGATGCCGAGAATATCACACAGTCGCAGCTTGCGGAAAGATTAGGTGTGGCCAAGGCCAGCATATCACATATTCTTGCGGGAAGGAACAAGCCGGGGTTTGATTTCATACAAAGTATGGCTCAAAACTATCCCGACCTGAATCTTGATTGGCTGATCGCAGGAAAGGGTAAAATGTACAAGAGTCAGAATTCCCCTCAAGCGCCACAACTCTCCGAGGAGCCGCGATTGTCCACCACAGGCACGGACAGCGGCCGATTATTCGATTCTCAAGAGCCAGATTTGTTTCCAGAAGAGCCGGAAACTATTGATAATAAGCCTCAAACAGAGCAAGTCTCCCCTGCCGAATCCAAACCAGACACGCCAAGGATCACAAAGATTCTGGTTTTCTATGACAACGGAACGTTCAAGGAGATCGATTGACGGAATGTTTGAGAAGAAATCCCTTCTGTGTTCTGCTGATTTTGTCTAAATTTGTCGTCACAAACCTTGGTGTGGAAAACCAAGGCAAGTGCAGAAAAACATCAATGAATATGTACAGACAACTCATCAGGCCGATTTTGTTCAAATTCTCACCGGAAACGGCGCATAATCTCACTTTCAAAGGACTCGGACTTCTACGGCGGATTCCTTTCGCCGGAAAACTGATGAAGCTGATTTACAGCCACAAGACTCCATCACTGTCAAGGAATGTGTTCGGGATCAATTTCCCGTCGCCCGTCGGTCTGGCCGCCGGTTTGGACAAGAACGGAGAGTTTTACAACGAGCTGTCGTGGTTCGGATTCTCGTTCATCGAGATCGGTTCCCTGACTCCGGAGGCTCAGCCGGGCAATCCCAAGCCTCGACTGTTCAGGCTCCCGCAGGACAACGCTATCATAAACAGGATGGGGATAAACAACAAAGGCATCCAGAACGCGATCAGACATATTCAAAAGGATCCGCCAAAGACGATTATCGCGGCGAGCATAGCGAAGAACAGCACCAGCGCCTCGGACGAGGACACCATCGCTGACTACAAGAAGGCGTTCTCGTATATGTACGACTTTGTGGATATGTTCACGATCAATGTCTCCTGCCCGAATGTTCACGGCCTGCAGAATCTTCAGGACGTGTCATACCTGTCGGATATTCTCGATCCGTTGCTGGATTTAAGGATATGCTACGATGCCTATAAGCCGATTCTGGTCAAGGTCTCCCCTGACATTCCGACAGAGGAACTTGACGAAATCCTGAAATACTGTATGCAATCAGGAATCGACGGAATCGTGGCCGGCAACACGACCAGATCCCGTGACGGGCTCACGACAAACAAGGATAGAATAGAGAAAATCGGCAACGGAGGGCTCTCCGGAGCTCCTTTGTACGAGAAAAGCCTCGCTATGGTCAAGCATATTCATCAGTTCACGTCCGGAAGGCTGCCGGTAGTGGGTGTCGGTGGAATAATGTCGCCGGAGCAGGCCAAGGAAATGCTGGACGCCGGAGCGAGTCTGATAGAGATCTACACCGGTTTCATCTACGAAGGACCTTCAATAGTGAAGAAGATCAACAAATACCTTGAAAACAATAGTTTGACAAAATAAAATCTGAATATGGCAAACGCATCGATCTGTACTATCGGCGACGAGATTCTGATCGGCCAGATAGTGGACACCAATTCCTCGCATATATCCCAGGCGCTTGAGGAGATTGGCGTGAAAGTCACAAGAATGACTTCATTCGGGGATGACCACGACGAGATTGTCTGCAATCTAACAAACGAACTCACTCACAACGAGATAGTCATAACTACCGGAGGTCTTGGTCCAACCAAGGACGACATCACGAAAGCGGCTTTGGCGGAGATTTCCGGAAGCAAGGGTTATGTGGTGAATGAAGGCCAGCTCAAGATGGTCCACGAGATCCTTCACGCAAGGGGACTTGATGTTCTGGACATCAACAAGGCTCAGGCGCTCGTCCCGGACACTTGCGAAGTGATTGTCAACCACCTCGGCACGGCGCCGATTATGGTGTTCCGCTTCCCTAAGGAAAGATACGGACATCAGGCCTCTCTCTATGCCCTGCCAGGCGTTCCGTTTGAGGCGGTCGGGGCGATTCCTGATGTGATCAAGGACGTTAAGGAGCACAACCCACTTACGGACATATTCCATAAGTGCGTGATGGTCTTCGGGTTGGCTGAATCCGCGCTTTCCAAGGAAATTGAGTCTTGGGAGGACAGTCTGCCGGAGGATATGCACCTTGCCTACCTGCCTAATCCTTTGACAGGAGTCCGTCTCAGGCTTTCAATTTACGGTGGAGACAAGGATGAGGAGGAAAGGCGCATTGATGAGCAGTTCGCGCGTCTCAGGCCGATTTTGGGAGACAAGATATATTCCTACAATGATGACACGCTGGAGAACGCCGTTGGAGCCTTGTTCCGTGGCTCAGGGATGACCCTCAGCGCGGCCGAGTCCTGCACCGGAGGCAAGATTTCCTCCTTGATCACCTCTGTTCCCGGGGCTTCTGAATATTACCTCGGCTCCGTCACATCCTACGCCATCCCAGTCAAGGAAAAAGTCCTTGGAGTTCCGGAGGCCACAATCAATGAATATGGAGTTGTAAGTTCCGAAGTGGCGGCGGCGATGGCTGAAGGGGCCAGAAATTTGACCGGGAGCACTTATGCTGTCTCGACCACAGGATTGGCAGGGCCCGGAGGCGATGAGCATAATCCAGTAGGCACTGTATGGATCGGAATCGCAGGCCCTAACGGGACGAAAACCGTCAAAAAGGTCTATAAGAACGACAGGAAAAGGAATATTGAGAGATTCGCTGCGGCCGCGCTCGATGAACTCAGGTTATTTATGCTCAGCGACCGCAAATAATTGAAAATAAATAGTGGTAACAAATTTGTTTACCAAGCAAACATTTTTGTTATCACTATTATTATGGCTATTTGCAGGCTATTTGGCAGTCAAAGAGGTCACGTCATTGAACACTCTTAGGAAATTCTTGCCAGCGACCTTCTCTATCTGATCATCGGTATAGCCACGGCTTGACATCTCGTCAAAGATCACTCCGATTTTTGAGATGTTCTCAAGTCCGGCTGGAGTAACCTCGATGCCGTCGAAGTCGGTTCCGATTCCGACACTGTCTATACCCGCCACCTTAACGGCGTGGTCGATGTGATCCACCACGTCCTTATAGGAAGGTCTTGGCAAAGCGGCAAACTCATCCAGCACAGCGTTCCAAGCGGCGGCCTTTTCCGGATTCAACGGATCGTTGATCCAGTCCTGCTCGGTCCAGCTCTTGGACTCCAGTCCGGAATCCGCCAGAGTCTTGGCGAACGCATCCGAAAGGAATACCGGATAGAAATTGATTTGGATCACGCCGCCTTTGTCAGCAAGCGCGCGCAGCATCTCATCGGACATATTCCTTCTGTGGTGAGCCAAGGCACGACAGCAGGAATGTGTGGAAACAATCGGAGCGCGGGAATATTCAAGGACATCGTAGAATGTCTCATCCGAGGCGTGAGCGACATCGACGATCATTCCGAGGCGGTTCATTTCCGCGACCACTTCCCTGCCGAACGGGCTCAATCCGTGCCAACGCTGGCCCTGCGCGGCGGAGTCCGCTATTTCATTGTCACCGTTATGGGTCAAGGTTATGTACCGTACCCCAAGCTTATGAAAAACCCTGAGCAAAGGGAGCGACTTTTGGATCGGAGCCCCGTTCTCCATGCCTATGAATATGGAAACGAGTCCTTTAGCCTTATTCCTCAAAGCGTCATCCGGCGAGAATGCAAGTGAGGCGATCCCGGAATTGGCTTCAACGGCATCGTAGATCCGGCCGATCATTTCCAAAGCGTAGCGTGTGGCCGCGTCTGGCTGTAGGTCGGCGGATGTGTATAAAGCGAAGAAAGAGGCATCGACCCCGCCGGCCTTAAGCTTCGGCAGATCGACATGCCCCCTTTCATTGTCAATTCCGATGTCGCGTCCCCGCATCATCATTGTCGGGGTGTCGCAATGAGAATCCAGGACGAACATGATTACTTACGGGTTACAGTCGCATTCTGGATCTTCACGATCTTGATCACAGGATCTCCTGAGTAGCAGACACTTGCGCCTTTGCCGAGGTCGAGCGAAAGATTTTTGCCAGGAGTTACGGTAAGATCCGCACCATCCAATGACACGGTCACATCATCCACAGACATCGTGACCGCATCAATCTTTGAAGATCCTCCTTTACCAGTGACTTTCAAAGAGTTGGCTTTGCCGGAAAGGGATAGTTTGGCACTGTTGTCAGTAGCGACGGAAGCCGTTTCGCATTGACCGTTGACGGCAAGGTCAGCGGAACCCGAATTATTCACTTTGAGAGTTTTCGCCGAATATTCCATGACAACCGTCGCGCTCCCGTCCGCATTGACAGTCACATTGTCCCCGGCCTTCACATTGAAAGAAGATAGCTTTGCCTTTTTGCCTACGGAAATCACAGCAGACTCCGCGTTCACGTTAAGATTGGCTATGCTTGAATTGCCGGATAGATCCATTTTGAATTTGCCGGAATTCAGACTATTGCTTGATGAGAACGTACAGTCATCATTCAAAGTGATTGAGTTAAGTGACGAGACATAAATAGTGGCTTCAAGTACAGGTCCTTCAGAATTCTTACCCTTGAAGGATTTCTTGACTTCTTTCGGAATTGATTTATCATCAAGTCCTATGTAAAGAGTGCCGCCTTTAACGTAGCATTCAAGATAACTCTCAAGGGCATCGCATACTTTGAATTTGGCATTATAGCCATCCTTTTCAACCAAGGTGACCTTGAAGCCGTCCGACACTGAGATGGCATCAAACTCTGAATATTCATGTTCGATGGTCCTGGTCTGCGCGACGGAAACCGCAGATGTTAAAGCAATGGCGGAAATCGCCATAAATAAAGATTTGATATTCATAACCTTTATAAATTAAATTTTCCTATTCATCAATTTTTTCCATCAAGGATTCCCACTCCGCTGTCTTGTGGTCAAGCTCGCGTTTGTCCTCAAGGTAGGTTCTGGTGAGCTCCATTATGTCATCACCAGGCCCGGGATTGGAGAGAATCTTCTCGATGTCCTTCATCCTCGCCTCGACCTTGCCGATTTCTGACTCAAGGAATTCGACCCTGTGCCGAATCCTGCGGATTTCCTTGGAATCACTTCGCCTTTGCTCGAACTCTTTCTGAGCCTGTTCCTTTCTGACAGAATCAACCTCATTCTTTGCATCGGGTACCGCAGGCACTTTGGGAGAGAAACGCCTCTCCAATTCCTGAAGATTCTCTATCTTCCTCTCTTCCAAGAACTCATGGACACTTCCAAGATGCTCCTTGACCTTTCCGTCACGGAACTCATACATCTTGTCAACCAAGCCTTCAAGGAAATCACGGTCGTGTGAGACCACAATCAGCGTGCCATCGTACGCCTTCAGAGCCTGTTTGAGAATATCCTTGGACTTGATGTCCATATGGTTGGTCGGCTCGTCAAGCGCCAACACATTGTATGGCTGGAGCATAAACTTTGCCATTCCAAGCCTTGCGCGCTCGCCGCCTGACAGGACACTTACCTTCTTGTCGATGTCCTCACCACGAAACAGGAACTGAGCCAGAATGTCACGTAGCTTGTTCCTTACATCTCCGACCGCTATGTTGTCAAGGGTCTCCCACACGGTAAGATTACGGTCAAGGATGTCCTCCTGATTCTGAGCGTAATACCCGATGGAGACATTGTAGCCGGTCTTGGCCTCACCGCTGATAGGCTGCAACTCCCCCATTATCACACGCATAAGGGTAGTCTTACCCTCACCGTTGCGTCCGATCAAGGCGACCTTCTCTCCCCTTCTGACCTCTATCTCAGCGTTCCTGAAGACGACCTTCTCCGGATAGCCGACTGTCAGATCCTTGCCTTTGAAGACAATGTCTCCGGAACGCGGAGCCGGCGGGAACTTAACCGTCAGCGTGACGTTGTCAGTCTCGTCAATCTCCACTCTGTCAAGTTTTTCGAGCTGCTTGATACGGGACTGTACCTGATTTGACTTCGTAGGCTTGTAGCGGAAACGGTTGATGAAATCCTCCGTCTTCTCTATCATCTTCTGCTGGTTCTCATAGGCCGCCATCTGCTGCGCGAGCCTTTCCTTGCGCAACTCGACGTACTTGCTGTACGGAACCTTGTAGTCATGAATATGACCGAGCATGATCTCGACCGTACGATTTGTCACGGTGTCAAGGAACCGCCTGTCATGCGAAACGAGGAGCAACGATCCCCGATGACTTTTAAGATAATCCTCCAGCCATTCGATTGATTCTATGTCAAGATGGTTCGTTGGCTCGTCCAGAAGCAGGACATCCGGCTCGGACAGCAGGATCTTCGCCAGCTCTATGCGCATATTCCACCCTTGGCTGAACGTCTCGGTCTTTCGCCCGAAATCCTCATCCTTAAAGCCAAGGCCTAAAAGCGTCTTCTGGGCAAGAACCTCCGGAGGCTCCGACTGACTCATAGCCATAGCGTCTGTCAAGTCATTCAGTCGGTTGATCAAAGAAAGGTATTCATCTGACTCATAGTCAGTTCTCTCAGCCAGTTGGGCGTTCACGCTGTCAAGTTCGGCTTGAATCTCTGTGATGTGGTCAAAAGCGGTCAATGTCTCCTCCATCACGGTTCTCCCCTTGTGGTGTTCCATGATCTGAGGCAGGTAGCCGATACGCAGATCGTTCGGCTTGTCGATGCTTCCGGATGTCGGAGACTGAAGCCCGCAGATCAGTTTCATGATCGTGGACTTCCCCGCTCCGTTTTTGCCGACAAGACCGATCTTGTCCTTCTCACTGATGTGGAAATCTATACTGTCCAAAAGTGTGTAGCCACCGTAGGCCACAGTCAATCCATTAATTGAAATCATTTACGCCTCCTCCTTAATCTCTTCAAGCGCATCTTCCGGCCGTGCCGGTTTACAGCACATCACGCAAACCTCGTACAAAATCAGCAAAGGAGCGGCGGCGATCAACATCGACATCGGATCCGCGGGTGTTATGATGGCAGCGATGCATAGTATAACCACTATCGCATGCCTGCGATATTTAATAAGAGTGTTTCTGGTGACAATCCCGAGTTTAGACAAGATCACGACAACGATAGGAAATTCAAACACAATGCCGAACGCCAGCACAGTTGAAGTGAACATCGAGATGTACGAAGTCAGCGAGATCGTGTTCATAACATCATCGCTGATCTTGTAGCCCATGAAAAAGTTAAGCGAGATCGGAACGATAAGATAATAACCGATTACAAGTCCAAGATAGAACAGGAACGATGCGGAAAGGAATGCCCCTCTTACCGCACGCTTTTCACTCCTGTAAAGAGCTGGGGCTATGAATTTCCAGATCTCGAAACAGACATACGGGAAAGACAGGATGAAGCCCAACTCGAACGCGACCTGAAGATGCACGAAGAACTGGGCGGATATGTCCAGATTCACCAGCGACATCTGCATATTCCCCATTCTCAGCCATTTATAGATGAAGAAGTCGCTTTTTGTCGGAGCCAGGATGATGTCGTCAAAGACCAACGACTTGAAGCAAAAGACCACGACACTGACAAGCGTAATGACAAGCACTGAGCGGAACAATGTTCCCCTCAGCACCTCCAGATGGTCCCAGAAGGACATCTCAGCTTCTCCAGCCGCCATTATTTCTTCTCGATCTTCTCGATTTTGTCCGGAGTCTTGGCTGTGGAGTTGAGATCCTTGTCAATGTCACTGATCTGGCTCTCAACCTCGTTCATGCCGTCCTTGAAGCTTTTGACACCTTTTCCAAGGCCTTTCATGAGCTCAGGAATCTTCTTTCCACCGAAAAGGAGAATGATGACAAGGGCGATAATCACCACCTGCCACGGGCCAACAACACCCAAAGGAACAATAAAAAACATAGTCTAAACTATTTAAGTGTTAAAATAATCTTTACAAATATCATCTGTCATTGATATGAGCCTCTATCGCTTCCACAAGCTTCTCCGGACAACGTGTCGGCCGACCGGTAGCCTTGTTGAGAAAGCCAAGGGTCACCTGGCCTTCAACGCAAAGCGTGCCGTCCTGATTGTAAACCGCCTGCCTTACACGGAGTTTCGCCATAGGCACCTCATCGATCATTGCGACAGCCCTGACCACATCTCCCATCTTAGCCGGGAACCTGTAACGGCATTCCACGGTGACTATTGGAATGGTCACACCGTCCTCCTCACATTTCTCTATCGGGTAACCGCACTCGACCATCAGGTTGTTCCTCGCACACTCGAAGTACCGGATGTAATTCGAGTGATGGACGATGCCCATCTGGTCAGTTTCGTAGTATCTGACAGGAAAAGATATCTCAGAATACACCATAACAAAATTGTTAGCACCTAAAACAAAAATGTTTTACTATTTGTTTCTCAAAGCGGCAAGAGCCTTTTCGTAACTTTCGATCTTGGAAAGGCTGTCAGCCTCCTTCTTGCGCTCCAAAGCGACAACCTTCTCCGGAGCGTGAGCCACAAAGCTCTCGTTGGACAGCTTTTTCCTCACTGACTCAAGGAATCCACGCTGATGCTCAAGCTCGGTCTCGATCTTTTTGATCTCCTCCTCGACATCCACAAGTCCCTCAAGCGGAACGAAGAGTTCAACCGTGCGGACAAGCAGCGAGACTCCGGCGGCGTCACCGAAATCAGCCACACTCTCGACCGAGGAAATGTTGGCAAGCTTGGTGACCACAGGGAGCATATTCATAGGGAAATCTCCCTTCACCTTCAAGGCAAGGCTTTCCTTAGGAGAGATGTTCTTCTGCTGACGGATTCCGCGGATCCCGTTCACCGCCTCCTGGGCTATGCCGAATTCCTCGATGATCTTTTCATCGACAACTCCAGCCTTAGGAGTAGGCTGGTACATAATGGTCTCCCCTTCCTTGCGCTCCGCCATAGACTGCCAAAGCTCTTCCGTGATGAAAGGCATCACAGGATGAATCATCTTCAGCAATTTCTCAAAGAATATGATTGTGGCGTCATACGTCGCCTTGTCGATGCTCTCACCATAAGCTGGCTTCACGGCCTCAAGGTACCAGGCGCAATATTCATCCCAGAAGAGTTTGTAGATGCTCATAAGGGCATCTGAGATCCTGAACTTGGAATAATGGTCTTCGACCGCGGTAATGGTCTGGCCAAGTTTATTCTCAAACCAACTTACAGCCAATTTGTTGACCTCACTCTGCTGAAGCTTTTCATCAATCGTCCAACCTTGAACGAGACGGAAAGAATTCCAGATCTTATTGCAGAAATTCCTGCCCTGCTCGACCTGTGACTCATCATAGAATATGTCGTTGCCGGCTGACGAGCAAAGCAGCATACCGATCCTCACGGCATCGGCTCCGTACTTGGCGATGAGGTCAAGCGGGTCTGGAGAGTTGCCAAGAGTCTTGGACATCTTCCTGCCGAGCTTGTCGCGGACAATTCCCGTGAAATAAACGTTGCTGAACGGAATGTCGTTCATAAACTCGTCACCTGCCATAATCATTCTGGCTACCCAGAAGAAGATGATGTCAGGACCTGTAACCAAGTCATTTGTAGGATAATAGTAAGCAAGATCCTTGTTTGGCTGATGGTCAGGATGTCCAGGCTTCTGAGGGTCGAACACTGAAATAGGCCAGAGCCAGCTTGAGAACCAGGTGTCGAGCACATCGTCATCCTGCCTGAGATCAGCGGCTGTCAAAGCCGGATTGATCTTCTGGGCCGCGGCGAGAGCCTTCTCTGGAGTCTCTTCCACAACTATCTGCCCGTCAGGAAGATAGTAAGCCGGGATTCTCTGTCCCCACCAAAGCTGACGGGAAATGCACCAGTCGTGGGCGTTCTCCATCCAGTGACGGTACGTGTTACGGTACTTGTCCGGAATAAGTTTGATCTTGCCGGATTCGACGCTCTCAAGAGCCTTTGCGGCAAGGTCTTCCATCTTGAGGAACCACTGCGCCGAGAGCTTCGGCTCGATGACCGCGTTGGTCCTTTCCGAATATCCCACCGGAGATGTATATTCCTCCACCTTGACAAGGTTGCCGGACTCCTCCAACATCTTGACAATCTTCTTTCTGGCCTCGAAACGATCCTCGCCCACCAGAATCTTAGCCTTCTCGTTCAGGCGGCCGTGGTCATCGATGATGTCAATAACCGGCAGATTGTGGCGAAGTCCGATCTCATAGTCATGAGCGTCGTGAGCCGGGGTGACCTTCAGGCATCCAGTTCCGAAATCCATCTCCACATAACTGTCCTCGATGACAGGGATCTCCCTGTTGATCAACGGGATGAGCACCTTCTTGCCTTTCAGCCAATGATGTCTCTCATCGGCCGGATTGACACAGATGGCGGCATCGGCCATAATCGTCTCAGGACGGGTCGTGGCGATCACGAGATACTTGTCCGTAGGATTGCCGTTGCCATCGGAGATATAATATTTAAGGTGATAGAAATGGCTCTTGGTGTCCCTGTGGATGACCTCGTCGTCACTGATGGCGGTCAATGCCACTGGATCCCAGTTGACCATACGCACACCTCTATAAATCATACCTTTCTTATAGAAATAGCAGAATGTGGCGATCACGGCGTCGGAAAGCTCAGGCTCCATCGTGAACCTTGTGCGGTCCCAGTCACAGGAAGCGCCAAGCTTGCGGAGCTGCTTGAGAATGATTCCCCCGTGCTCCTCCTTCCACTCCCAGGCATATTTCATAAACTCCTCACGGGTAAGGTCTTCCTTGGATATTCCCATACCCTTGAGCTTGGCCACAACCTTGCTTTCCGTTGCGATGGATGCATGGTCCGTACCAGGTACCCAGCAGGCATTCTTGCCGTCCATTCTGGCCTTGCGGATCAACACATCGTTAAGCGTGTTGTTCAGCACGTGACCCATATGCAGGATTCCCGTCACGTTAGGAGGCGGGATTACTATCGTATAAGGCTCTTTCTCATTCGGCTCAGAGTGGAAGCACTTGTGCTCGGTCCACCAGGCGTACCATTTGTCTTCTACTTCCGCCGGATTGTACTTTGCGGAAAGTTCTTTTTTCTCGCTCATATTACTGCTTATAATATACAAAGTTTACAAATATAGCACATTTTTCACTAAATTTGCTCCAAAAATACACACATACTATGGAAGAAAAGAAAGAAATCAGTCTGGAAATCCGTCCGGAAGTAGCAAAGGGCACATATTCAAACCTTGCGATCATCACCCATTCGCACAGCGAATTCATCATCGACTTCGCCACAATCCTTCCCGGCCTGCCTAAGCCGGACATCAGCAACCGCATCGTGATGACTCCAGAGCACGCCAAAAGGCTTCTCAACGCTCTGATGGACAATGTCACAAAGTACGAGTCACAGTTCGGGCTCATCAACCTTGGCGGCGGACAGGCTCAGCAGGGTGGCACGTTCAATCTCGGAGACCTTCCTCAGTTCGGTCCTAACGGAGCCAAATCATAACTTGAAATGACAGATTTCAAGAATATCAAAGCGTTCACGTTCGACATCGACGGCGTGATGACTGACGGTGGCATCCTCGCCGATCTGGAAGGCCAGCTTTACAGGACTTTCGACGCTAAGGACGGATTCGCTGTCAGAATGGCGTGCCTTAACGGATTCCCGGTCGGTGTGATCACCGGCGGCCGGTCACAAAGTATACGGGCCAGGTTCAGCAGCAACGGAATCAATCCCGAGGACATCTATCTGGGCTCCAGAAACAAGATTGAGGACTTCGAGGATTTCTGCAGGAGGCATAACCTAAAGCCCGAAGAGGTAATGTATTTCGGAGACGACATCCCGGACATAGAGGTCATCCGGGCAGCCGGAATTGGAGTCTGCCCCAACGATGCAGTCGAGGAGGTCAAGGAAGCTGCGGACATCATCTCCGACCGTCCGGGCGGAAAGGCCTGCGTGCGCGAGTATATGGAGAAGGCGATGAAAGCCCAGGGACGCTGGGTCTTCGACGCGATCGCCTACAAGAAAAAATTCTAAAGGTTTTCTGAATATGGACACTCACGGAAAGAGGATCATCCTGGCTTCAAACTCACCTCGCCGCCGCGAGCTGCTCGCCGGCCTTGACATCAAGTTCACAGTTGACACGGGCACATCGTTCGTGGAGCAATACTCTCCTGACACTCCGCACGTTAAAGTGCCGGAATTGATGTCGGAAGGTAAGTCATCAGGCTTTCACAGAAAGCTTGAGGCGGATGAGATTCTCGTCACCTCCGACACTATGGTACTGTGTGGAACAGAGATCCTCGGCAAGCCCCACGACAGGGCGGACGCCGTAAGGATGCTCAAGCTGCTTTCCGGACGTGAGCATCAGGTCATCACAGCCGTGACAATCCGTGACTGTCATAGGACAAAGACCTTCTCCGTCACTTCCGATGTCTATTTCAAGAATCTGTCAGACAGCGAGATAGACTACTACATCGACAACTTCAAGCCTTTCGACAAGGCCGGGGCCTACGGAATCCAGGAATGGATCGGCTACGTTGGCATCACCAGATTGGACGGCTCGTTCTACAACGTGATGGGCTTCCCTACCCAGAGATTCTACGAGGAACTCCAAGACTTCTTGAATGGAAGATGAAAGCGTTTTTTCAAAGAATCGGCGGCGCGTACGGAGGAATATTCATTATATTCCTCTTATTCATTGCATGCGGGTGCAATCCGGAGGCTTTCGTGAAACCGATTAACCCTTCATCACGCCATTTTACTGTCCGCGAAGACGGTGACACCATAAAGGTACGGTTCGGAACCGATGACTGGAGCGTGGCGTCCGTTATCCTGGACGGAAAAACCATCGAATGGATCGGAGGTTCATCCGCCTTGGAGAGTATCGATGGGAAAAGGAAAATCACAAGCGACGGATTCATTATGTATTACAAAAAATCCGGCGAGCGTGAGCTTGAACTTTTTTTCCTGCCGAACTTTTCAGACAGCGAAATGAACATTAGCGTGGAAGTCTCGAACTCCTTCGAGTGTGACACATTGACATTCAAGCAATCACGCTGTTCGGGTTATGAGTTTGAAAGCATCATCTAGGGAGATGTGAAAAGGCTCCTTCCTGAATATGAGAAAGGATGGGGTCCGCTCTCTTTCAAGAACGACGGGACGGACACATTGCGAATCTCACGACGAGTTTTCTTCGGTGCCTCCAGGCAGGTCTCTTTCTCAGATGAGAATGGCTTGGCGCGGCATCGGAAAGACCTTATGGTACAGGTTCCCGACGGGGCTCTTGATAATGAAAGTTTAAGTTTCAATGACCATTGCAGTGTCCTGTACAGTTATGATACGATTGAATATCCACTCAAAGACGAAACGGAAGTCGTCATGAGGTTTCCGCCTACCGGAAAGTTTTCATGGTACTACAATATGCTGTGGTATATCGACACCTACTCTGCCGATTATTCAATGTCACTCCGCAACATCGCCACCGGACGTATCATTCAGATAAAGGGGATTCTCACCAGCAAGTCACCTAACGGACACTTTACTTTCTATTATGAAAAACGATGAGCGATAGAATATTCATAAAGACTGTTTTGGGGATGTTCCTCGCCACGGCGCTTGCTCTGCCGGCCGCCGGGCATACGAAAGCGGATTCATCGAAGGTCACACATAGGATAGGTATCAATGTCCGACCTTCGTACATACTGCCCTCCCACAAATTCTTCAGAGGCGAAAACGCACTTGGCAAGCGCCTGGACAAAAGCGGATCCGCACACCTGCAATATTCATTCGCCTTTCCCGCGGACAGCCGCTTAGGCAAGATATACCCGACAGCCTACCAAGGAATTGGTTTGGCATGGAACACATTCTTCGACCAGGACGAGATTGGATCGCCTGCCGCTGTTTATGCATTCCAAGGAGCAAGGCTGGCGCAGCTTTCCCAAAAGTTGTCTTTCGACTATGAATGGAATTTCGGTCTTTCATTCGGCTGGCATCCTTACGACCCATACGGGGACTTGAACCCGAATTTCACAAACGACAAAAATCTGGTGGTCGGATCAAGACTCAACGCATACATCAATGTCGGCTTCTTGCTGACATGGCAACCCGCTCCGCAATGGTTGATCTCGGCAGGAATCGACATGACACATTTCTCAAACGGCAACACGAGCTATCCTAACGCAGGTGTGAACACCATAGGTGGAAGAATCGGAGCGGCAAGGCTGTTCGGGGCGACCCAAATCCGCAAAATCCCCACGGGCGGAACCATTTTTGAATATGACAGTGACGCCTCCGGGCTGAAAAGGATCGCGCAAAGGATGACTTACGATGTGGTTCTCTACGGCGCCGGAAGAGCCAAAGGGCTCATCTGGAACGATGTGCCACACATCTCAGAGGGCAAATTCGGAATCATCGGTTTGAACATAAACCCTTTGTACAGAGTGAACAAATTTTTCAGGACAGGCCTGTCCATCGACATCCAATACGATGAAAGCGCTAATGTCAGTGAGCATGTAGCCGGTGTAGGAGACGATGGCAACATAAAATTCTATCGTCCACCTCTTGCGGAGCAGTTGGGAGCCGGACTTTCCCTAAGAGCCGAATTTGTCATGCCGATTTTCTCCATCAACATAGGCTTTGGACGCAACGTCATCTATAAAGGCAAAGAGTTGAAAGGATTCTATCAGACTTTGGCGCTGAAATCCGACATATACAAAGACCTTTTCATCCACATAGGCTACAAACTGCACGACTTTCACGATCCAAACAATCTGATGCTGGGACTTGGATGGCGTTTCGGGAACGGCAGACAACACTAAAATCTTTGGAGATATGATACCAGACTGGGCAAAAGAGTTGAATTGTTCGATAACCGTCTGCGACAAGGACGGAGTCATCGTCTATCAGAATGACCGTGCGGTCGAACAGTATAGGAAACGCGGCGATCTCATCGGCAGGAATCTGTTCGACTGCCACAATGAAAAATCCGCCGCCATCATCCGTAATCTCCTGGCGACAGGTGGAACGAACTCGTACACAATCGAAAAGAACGGGGTGCACAAGATGATATTCCAAAGCGCGTGGAAAGAGAACGGATTTGTCGCCGGACTATGTGAGATCTCGATGATCATCCCTGCCGAACTTCCGCATCATGTAAGATAAAACCAGCATGAAAGGACACGTGATTATAAAAGTCCTTGCCGCGTTCTGGTCGGTCGCGGCCATGGGGCTCATACAGCAAAGTTGCGCCAAGACAGAAGGCGGAGACAACAAAAGGATGCTTGAAGCCCTTGACAGAACAATAGCCGAAAGGGACATCTATGAAAGGATCAAACGGGAACGTATAGATTCGATAAAAGCGGGAATCCGGTCGGACACCACAGACAGTCTGAAATATGAAATCTATGACAGATTGTTCGATGAATATTACCAATATGACATCGATTCGGCCATATTCTACGCCCGAAAGAAACTCTCCGTGGCTCAAAGGGCAGGAGCGGAGCGGACCCGCAACGAAAGGATAATCGATGCGGAGATGGACATCGCGGACAGGTACGCTCTTTCCGGAATGTATCTTGAGGCTTCGGAGATTATGAATGAAATGGATCCGGAATCCATGCCGAGGCAGCTGATGTTGAGATATTTACAAATCAGCAACAATTTGTATGGAAACATGGCGAGAATGTCCGATGACCCTCTCGTCAAGGCGGACTACATCCGGAAGCGGGACTCTTTCAGGAATGAGCTGTACAGGAACCTGAGCGATGACGACCTTTTCAAACTCTACGTCTGGTCCGACATTGAGATCGACAACGGCAACGCGACGATGATCCTGGACTCGCTGCTCGCGGTCCGGTCTTCCGGCAGGCTTGATGTACACGAAAGAGCGATAGTCAGTTACATCGCATCCATCGCATCACGAATGTGCGGAAGAAACTCCGAGGCCATCGCTCTCCTCGCTGAAAGTGCCGCCAATGACCTCCAGACTCCGGTCAACGAGTACAAGTCACTCTACGAGCTTGCTGAGCTTCTGTACCGCGAAGGTGACATCAACAGAGCCTACCGTTATGTGAACCAGTCGATAAAGGACGCCGTGGCCGCTAACGCCAGCATAAACGCCCAGGCCATAAACTCGATGCTGCCTCTGATCACCGAGACCTACGACATAAGGATGCACAGCAGGCGCACACAACTCTACATCATACTGTTTGTCATAAGCGCCCTGCTCCTCTCTCTCGTCGTCGCGGTGCAATACATGATCAGAAGCCACCGGAAAGTGGCGGTCGCCAATGCGAGGCTCAAGGAGTATGTGAGCCTTCTCCAGGAATCCAATGACATCAAAGAGCAATATTTGGGAATATATCTGGACATGTGCTCGGACTACATAGCCGGTCTGGAGAGATACCGTTCCAAACTACGCAGGGCAGCGAAGGAAGGCGGCTTCGGTGAAGTGATGGAGAACCTGAAGTCCACCGAGTTCATCGACAAGGAACTGGAGGGCTTCTATGTACGCTTCGATGAATCTTTTCTGGCACTGTTTCCCGACTTCGTGGAACGGCTGAACGCCCTTCTTCAGGAAGACAAGAGATTTGATGCGAGAGGTAAGAACGGAATCCTCACAACAGAGCTCCGGGTGGCCGCGCTGATACGTCTTGGTGTCACCGATTCCACGAGAATCGCACACTTCCTAAGAAGGTCCGTCTCCACGATCTACAACTACCGTGTCAAGATGAGAAACTCCGCTGTTTCCGGCCGCGAGGACTTCGAAAAACAAATCATGAGCATCGGAAGGCTGTCTTGACACGGCTACTATTTTCGGCTGAATCATATAGTTCAATTGACGATGTGTCAATAAATTATAATTTTATCCAACTACTAAAACAGTACCATCGCTTTGTCTTGATGATGTTATTGGTTTTCTTTGCCGAAGAATAACCAATGCAATGTTCTCGTTTATTTATTAAAACTTTTTAAGGATATGAGCAAATCACACTTCCTTTTGTGTTCGATTGCCGTTTTGCTGTTTCTGACAGGACTCAGCGCATCAGCGCAGGTACTGTCGTTCAACGGAAAGGTGATCGACAAGACAGGGCAGCCGGTAATAGGAGCCGCTGTCGTGAACACAAGCGATCGTTCGGTCGGGACAATAACCGATGTGGACGGAACGTTCACTTTGGCAGCCGCCAAAGGTGACATACTGGAGATTTCGTCACTGGGTTACACGACAACCAAGGTGACCGTGGGTGAAAGTGGCGACATCACTGTCATACTTCAGGAAGACTCTGAATTTCTGAGCGAAGCAGTTGTCGTGGGCTACGGAACAATCAAAAAGAAAGATCTGACAGGAGCGGTCGCGTCCGTTTCGGACAAGGATCTCAAGGACACCCCTGTCGCCAATGTCGGACAGGCACTTCAAGGCAAGGTCTCCGGTGTGTATATTCTTGACTCCGGAAAACCTGGGGACAATGTCACGATGAAGATCAGAGGTCTGGGCACAATCAATGACAGTGATCCGCTTGTGGTCATCGACGGAGTCCCGACAGATTTGGGACTGACTTCGCTCAACACAGCGGACATCGACAGGATCGATGTCCTGAAAGATGCGTCCGCCACGGCCATCTATGGATCACGCGGTGCCAACGGTGTCGTGATGGTGACCACCAAAAGAGGCTCCAACGGTGACGGCAAAGTCAGCGTCAACGCCAACTGGGCGATCCAGAATGTAACATATATTCCTGAAATGCTTGACGCCGCAGGCTTCGCAGCCTATTCCAACGACATGTTGAGCAACGCGGGACTGGCCACAAATCCGGCATGGAGCAATCCTGAGACTCTCGGCAAGGGTACGGACTGGATCAACGAGATCCTTCACACGGGCAAGATGCAAAACTACACTGTAAGTTATTCCGGTGGTAACGAGAAAGCCCGCTACTACATCTCAGGAGGATTCCTTGACCAGAAAGGAATCGTCAAGACAGTCGGCTACAGAAGGTTCACATTCCAGAACAACAACGACGCTCAAGTCCTGAAATGGCTGAAGTTCTCCAACAACATCACATTCTCGGCAGACGTTAAGGAGAGCGGTTCATATTCAATCTCCAGTGCGATGAACGCCCTGCCTACCCAGGAAGTCAAGAATGCCGACGGCAGCTGGAGCGGTCCGGAGGGGACATCCTACTGGTATGGTGATGTCAGGAATCCTGTCGGTCCCCTCTACACCAACTCGAACAAGACCAACGGCTACAACTTCCTTGGAAACATCTCAGCGGAGATAACATTCGCGAAGTGGTTGAGATTCAAAAGCACTTTCGGCTACGACGCCAAGATGTGGTTCAACGACAACATCTCGTACGCCTATGACTACAAGCCTTCCGCCGTGGAGGAGACAACACGTTACCAGGACTCGAACAAAGCCTTCACATACTTGTGGGACAATTACTTCACCTTCGACCACACGTTCAAAGGAAAGCACAGTCTCAATGTGATGGCCGGTACTTCCGCACAATGGAACGACGCTTCGGGGATCAACGCCACCAAGGCCGGATTCCTTTTCTCCAATGTCCACGAGTTCGACAACGGAACCGTCAACAAATCAATCGGCGGAGCGTCAAGCGACTGGGCGATGATGTCCTTTATGGCCAGACTCAATTACTCTTACGACGACAGATACCTTCTCACAGCCACGATGCGCCGCGACGGTTCCTCAAAATTCGGTCCAAGCCACAGATGGGGTAACTTTCCGTCAGCCTCGGCGGCCTGGAGACTGTCCAAGGAGAATTGGTTCCCTAAGAATATTCTTGTCAACGACATCAAACTGCGCGCCGGCTACGGCGTGACCGGAAACGACAAGATCGGCTCATACGCCTACATCCAGACCTACAACACAGGCACTTACATTTTCGGCGACGACATCGTCACCACCCTCATGGCCAAGTCCATGGCTAATCCGTCAATCCACTGGGAGGAAGTGCGTCAGGCCAATATCGGTCTCGACCTGTCCATGTGGCAGTCACGTGTCAACCTGTCGGTCGATGCATATCTGAAGAACACCGCCGACATGCTTGTCAAGGCGGCGATTCCTATCACTTCCGGCTACGAGGACACAACCACGACCTACACGAACGCGGGCAAAGTCCGCAACAGCGGCTTCGAGTTCACCCTCAACACGATCAACTTCGACAGCACAGGAGACGGGTTCAGATGGGAGACATCACTGACAGCCACATGGAACAGAAACAAGATCGTAAGCCTCAACAGTGACACACCGCTTTACCAGAACGAGACTGGCGGTGCCTACATCACGATGCAGAAGAACGGCAAACCGATCAATGTGTTTTATGGCTATGTGGCCGACGGGATATTCCAGACACAGGAAGAAGTTGACAATCATGCTTTTCAGGAGAACTCCACAGCACCTGGCGACATCCGCTTCAAAGATCTCAACAACGATGGCGTGATCAACGAGGAAGACAGGACAATCATCGGCAACCCTAATCCCGATTGGCTGTTCTCAATGACGAACAATTTCTATTTCAAGGGATTCGACCTTACTGTTTTCCTTCAGGGCGTAACCGGCAACGAGATATTCAACGCTGTGGGCATCGGCAACGAAGGAATGGCCAGCGCGCACAATCAGACGGCATCCGTAAAGTACCGCTGGACCGGCTACGGGACCAGCACCAGCATGCCGCGGGCTGTCTATGGCGACCCGAACCACAACGCCAGAATCTCCGACAGATTCGTGGAAAACGGCTCTTACCTCAGGGTAAAGAACATCACTTTAGGCTACACATTCCCTAAGACTCTTCTGAAAAAAGCGAACATTGACAGTGCGAGGATATTCCTCTCCTGCGAGAACGCTCTGACCCTGACGAATTATTCCGGCTTCGATCCGGAGGTCGGCATCAACGGGATTGATTGGAACATCTACCCGCTGTCACGTACTTTCAGCCTCGGTCTCAACTTTAATTTCTAATGAATATGAACAACTTAAAGATCACAATACTTGGTTTGGCAGGCTTGGCGATGACTTCCTGCTCCGGATTTCTTGACAGTTTTCCGTCATACGCCGTGGACCCATCCGTCTCAGTCACTGACTCCGTCGCCATCGCCTTGACAAACGGATGCTACGTGCCGCTGCAATCCTCAAACCTTTACAATCAAAGAATATGGTCACTCGACATCATCGCCGGAAACTCCGAGGTTGGAGCCGGTGGGGGTGACGATGGAATCGAGACCGTCCAATGCGCTAATTTCGCAGCTGACGCGTCCAACGGATTCGCGCTTTACATCTGGAGATCTCCTTGGGTAGGAATAGGACAGTGCAACACCGCGATAGAATCCATTCTTGGAGAAGGAAACCAGACCAGCGATGCCATCAAGAACCGTTCGCTCGGCGAGGCTTATTTCCTCAGGGCACACTATTACTACATTCTCACACGTCTGTTCGGAGGTGTCCCACTTGTGCTCACCCCGCACAAGGCCAACGAATCCACAGATGCGGCAAGAGCCTCTCTTGACGACTGTTACGCTCAGATCATCAGCGACTGCAAGGCCGCCATTGATCTCCTGCCCGAGAAAAGGACATATTCAGGAGCGGACTACAACCGGGCCAGCAAGGACGCGGCATTGGCCATGCTGGCAGACATCTACCTGACATACAATCCGTCCGAGCACTACGGCGAGGTTCAGAACCTCTGCTCACAGGTGGAGGCTTTGGGCTATGACCTGAGCAAGTATGATTTCGCGGACAATTTCGGAGCGAAGGCCGAGACCAGCCAAGAGGCCTTATTCACGGTAGGATATTCAGGAAGCACCCAGTACGACTTCTGGGGTGGCAGCAACCAAAGTTCATGGCTATCCACCTTCATGGGTCCGAGAAACTCGGGAATGGTCGCAGGATCATACGGATGGAACCAGCCTACCGCAGAGTTCATGAGCCAATGGGAAGAGGGTGACCTCAGGAAGGACGTGACCGTCTTCTACAACGGATGTCCGGCCTTCGACGGAATCGAGTACAAGTCATCTTGGTCCAACACAGGTTATAATGTGCGTAAGTTTCTGGTCACCAAGTCATACTCTCCGGAATACAACACGAATGCGGCGGATTTTGTCGTGTACCGTTTCGCGGATGTCCTACTTATGAAAGCCGAGGCTCTGAACGAGCAGGGCAAGACGGACGAGGCCGCGGAACCTTTGAACATCGTAAGAAAACGTGCCGGGCTCAACCCGATTCCTTCAGGAAAGACAAAGGAGGAAATGAGGGAGATCATCATCCACGAGCGCAGGATGGAACTAGCTTTCGAGGGTCACAGATGGTTTGACATCATCCGGCTCGACAAGGGACAGTACGCCCTCGATTTCTTTGCCGGAATCGGCAAGAAAGCCACCAAGGACAGGCTGCTTCTGCCTATCCCTCTGACGGAGATGGACTCCAACAACCTGATGGAGCAAAACCCTGGATATTAATAAATAAACTGGATTATACAATGAAAAAATCGATAATGACCGCCGCCGCGGCACTCTGTCTGGGCATTGCATGCTCCTGCTCGGAAGAGGATTACAAGACTGTCGATCCATCCGCCGGGAATATTCTTGAAATGACCGCTTCCGGAACGGAGATCAAGCTCGACGAGAAAAAAGCCGACAGCGAAGCTTTGGCGTTGAATTGGACGACAGGCACCAACAAAGGCACAGGCAACGCCATCACCTACACTTTCGAGATGGCTCTGAAAGACTCCGACTACTCCTCCGGCTACAAGGAGGAACTCGGAAGGAAAGCATATTCAAAGACTTGGACAGCAAAGGCGTTGAATGACTTCCTAAAGTCGAACTTCGGTGCCCAAAGCGGTGTCAAGGCATCTTACAAGGCCAGGGTGACCGCTTCCGTGGCTGAATATGACGATTTAGCCCAAGAGTCGTCAGTGGAGTTCACAGTGACTCCTTACGAGCCTGTCAGCACGACACTTTACATGATCGGAGGAGCGGCACCCAACGGTTGGTCCGCAGACAACGCCACCGAGCTGACACGCACGTCCACCGGCGTGTTCTCTTGGACAGGAACGCTGAACGAGGGAGAACTTAAGTTCATCACCACCTCGGGACAGTTCTGGCCGGCATACGTCAGGGAAGGCTCGGACGCTTCGGGAAAGACACTTAGGTACTTCTCAGAACAGCCGTCAGATGACCTTGACCTCAAGTTCAATATCCCGGAGGCACGAGGCTACAAGATCACCGCCGACATACTCAACCTGACATTCACACTTGAAGAGGCGGATGTCAACAAACCGCCATACGACGCAATCTACTTTGTCGGCGATCCGACCGGCTGGTCATTCGTCAGGATGACGCAGGATCCTGTCAATCCTTTCGTGTTCCGTTATGGAACAGAGTTCACCAGCGGCGGAGAGTTCAAGTTCGGCACATCCGACGGCTCATGGGAAAACATGTACAAGGCCTCTGAAGAGAGTGCCTCCATCAAGAACACCGGCGTGCAGTTCGTGAAAGGCTTTGATCCGGATCCTAAATGGAAGATAAATGACGAGGAGACCGGAAAGGCCTACAAGATCGCCTTTGACATCACTCCTGGAAAAGAGAGCATGAACTGCGTTGAGTTCGTCCCTTACGAATCGCTCTGGCTCATCGGTTCCGCCGCTCCTCACGGATGGTCGCTGGACGACGCCGCATCCGATGACAAATGCAGGCTCAAGGCAGGTGATGACAAATATATTCTTACATGGACAGGAGATCTCTCCGCAGGCGAGATGAAGATCAGCTGCGAGCTCAAGAGAGAGTGGGACGGATGCTGGTTCATGCCGACGTCAGCCAACAAGCCATTCAACACTGTCTCCGATGAGGTCATCTCGTTCGTGGACAGCAATAAGGATTCCGGAGTGGACCGTAAATGGATTGTTGAGAACGCCGGCAACTACACAATTACTGTAAACCAGCTGGCGGAGACCATCACCATCGTGAAAAACTAACGTAAGAAACCATGCGTTACAGAATGTTTACAGAATTGATCTTGACAGGCACCATGCTTCTCACGGGTGCCTGTCAGAAAGAGAAAGGCTACACTGGATTCATGAAGCCGTCCGACGGGGAGGAGACCGTGATTTCAGTCAGGACTGACAAAGCTGCTTACAAGCCAGGCGAGACTATCAGATTCACCGCCTCCGCGACTCCCGGAGCTGACGTGTATGTCAGATACATGCATCTGGGCAAAGTCGTCAGTGAACAACCACTCAATTCATCGGAATGGAGCTGGACCGCACCGTCCGGGAACTACAAAGGGTACATGGCCGAGGTTTACAAAACCACATCGGCCGGCGAGAAAATCCTTGGAACTGTAGGAATCGACGTGTCCAGCTACTGGGCCAGATTTCCTCGTTACGGATTCCTTTCCAGTTTCGATGTCATGAGTGAAACCGCCGTCAACAACATCATCGGCAACCTTAACCGCTATCACATCAACGGAGTACAATTTCAGGACTGGCATTGGAAGCACCATTGGCCGTTGGGCGGGACACGAGACAACCCTCTTGAGACCTACAAGGACATCGCAAGCAGGAACACGTCCCTGACAACACTCAAGAACTACATCTCTGCCATCCACAGCCACGGAATGAAAGCCATCTTTTACAACCTTTGCTTCGGCGCTCTTGACGACGCGGCACAGGATGGAGTGAAGGAGAGCTGGTACATATTCAACGACAATGGCAGAAACAACAAGGATATGCACGCCCTGTCCGCTCCTTTCAAAAGTTCAATCTTCCTTGTCAACCCTGACAATCCACAGTGGCAGGAATATATAGGCGAAAAGACCGACGATGTCTATTCCGTGCTTGATTTCGATGGTTATCAGATTGACCAGCTGGGGTATAGAGGCACGAGGTACGACTATGACGGCAACACCGTTGACCTGCCGGCCGGCTATGCTTCCTTCATCAATGCGATGAAATCAAGGCAACCAGCCAAGGATCTTATAATGAACGCCGTTTCCGGCTATGGAGCCGAACGGATCTTAGGAACAGGCAAAATGGCCTTCGCCTACGATGAGATGTGGGGGGACGAAGCCGACTTCACTGACCTCAAGACCCACATCGAAGACAACAACCGGTTCAGCGGGAACGGCATAAGCACAGTCTTCGCCGCCTACATGAACTACGGTAAGGCTGGAAGTCTCGGATCGTTCAACGCCCCTGGTGTCATCCTCACAGACGCGGTGATGTTCGCCCTTGGAGGCTCACATCTGGAGTTAGGCGAGCACATGCTTTGCAATGAATATTTCCCCAACAGCAGCCTCGGCATGACAACCGAGCTTCAGAACGCAATGGTAGCCTACTATGATTTCATGACGGCCTACGAAAACCTGCTCCGCGACGGAGGAGAGTTCAATGACGTGGAAGTCACTTCGGCTGACGGCAAGCTTGGCATCAAGCCCTGGGCTCCTGAAAGGGGAAAAGCGATAACCCTATGCAGAAAAGTAGGCGATCGTCAGGTAGTCCACATCCTAAACTTCACTCAGGCCAACTCTTTGAGCTGGAGGGATATGGATGGCACAATGCCGGAGCCTGCACAGATCAGCGAAGCATCGGTCGACATCAATGTGACAGGCAATATCTCCTCAGTCTGGATGGCCTCGCCCGACATTGACGGAGGCGCGTGCAAGAAACTGGATTTCAAGCAGAACAGTGGCAAGGTCCGCATCACGATGCCTTCTTTGAAATATTGGAATATGATTGTTTTGGAATATGAATAGAAAAACTTTGATTCGCGCCCTCGCGGTGGTTTTCGCGACAGCGCTGACTTTTGGAGGCACGGCATACGCCGGAAACGCCAATGACGGTCGTCCGACCGTGGAGAAATCCGAATCCCTGATTTCTCCGAACGGCAACCTCAAACTTGAGTTCAGACTTCAAGACGGAGACAAGCCACGTTACAAACTGTCCTACAAAGACAAGGTTGTGGTTGATTGGAGCCGCATGGGATTCCAGCTTAATGACAGTGGACTCTTCGACTGGTTCGAGCTTGCGGATGTCTCCAGAAGTACCACAGATGAGACCTGGAATCCTGTCTGGGGTGAGGAAAGCACGATAAGAAACCACTATAACGAACTGGCCGTCACCTTGAGGCAGACTTCAAGCGACAGACGTATGGTAGTCAGATTCAGGTTGTTTGACGACGGTCTCGGATTCAGGTACGAGTTCCCTGACCAAAACAATCTGGTGTATTTCGTGATAAGTGATGAACTGACCGACTTCTCCATGACATGCGACCACACGGCATGGTGGATTCCCGGAGACTACGACACTCAGGAATATGACTACACCAGATCCCGCCTGTCCGAAATCCGCAGGTTGATGGAAGCCTCCATCACAGACAACCTCTCACAGACCTCCTTCTCCCCTACCGGAGTGCAGACATCACTTCAACTCAAGACTGACGACGGGATCTACATGAATATTCATGAGGCGGCTCTTGTGAACTATCCAGCCATGCATCTGGATCTGGATGACAAGAACATGGTGTTCCACGCGCATCTGACGCCATCCCCAACCGGAGAGAAAGCCTACATGCAGACTCCATGCACGACACCGTGGAGGACAATCATTGTCTCTGACGATGCCCGTGACATCCTCGCGTCACGCATCACCTTAAATCTCAACGAGCCTTGCAAGATCGAGGACACATCGTGGATCCATCCTTGCAAGTATGTCGGTGTCTGGTGGGAGATGATCACCGGCAAGAGTTCTTGGGCCTACACGGATGACCTCCGCAGCGTACACCTTACGACCGATGACCTGACAAAGGTGAAGCCTAACGGAAAGCATGGAGCGAACACGGCCAATGTCAAGAGATACATCGACTTCGCCGCCGAAAACGGATTCGACGGCGTGCTTGTGGAAGGCTGGAACATCGGATGGGAGGACTGGTACGGACACATGAAGGAAGACGTGTTCGATTTCGTGACCCCATACCCTGATTTCGATGTGGAAGGCATCGAAAGATACGCAAAGGAGAAAGGCGTGAAGATGATCATGCACCATGAGACCTCGGCTTCGCCACGCAACTACGAGCGTCAGCTTGACACCGCCTACAAGTTCATGAGGGAGCATGGCTACGACGCCGTCAAATCAGGTTACGTCGGAGACATGATCCAGAAAGGGAACAATCACTACAACCAGTGGATGGTCAACCATTACCTGTATGCAGTGCGGAAGGCCGCTGACTACCACATCATGGTCAACGCCCACGAGGCTGTCCGTCCTACCGGTCTTTGCCGCACGTACCCGAACCTTATCGGCAACGAGTCCGCGAGAGGCACAGAGTACCAGGCGTTCGGTGGCTCCAAGCCGTTCCACGTCTCAGTCCTTCCTTTCACCAGACTCATCGGCGGTCCTATGGATTATACCCCGGGAATCTTCGAGATGAACATCTCCAAGATCAATCCAGAGAACAACTCGCACGCTAACTGCACGATAGCCAACCAGCTCGGCATCTATGTGGTGATGAGTTCCCCGCTCCAGATGGCCGCTGACCTTCCCGAGAACTACGAGCGGTTCCCTGACGCGTTCAAATTCATCAAGGATGTGGCCATCGACTGGTCTGAAAGCCGCTATCTGGAGGCTGAGCCAGGGGAATATATCACCGTGGCCCGCAAGGCCAAAGACACAGGCAAGTGGTTCGTCGGCAACGTGACCGGCGAGAAGGCGCACGAGTCCGTGATCAGATTCGATTTCCTCGATCCAGGCAAGACCTACATCGCCACTATCTACGCAGACGCCCCAGATGCGGACTACAAGACCAACCCACAGGCCTATACCATCCGCACGATGAAATGCAAGAGCAAGACCATCCTCAAGCAGAAGGCTGTCGAAGGTGGCGGGTTCGCGATTTCCTTTGAAGAAGTCGGTGGGAAATAACCAGCTGATTGTCAAGCCGAAAAGAAACCGTCTTTGGTCCATTCAGACCAAAGACGGTTTCTTATTTCTCTGATATTAAACTTATTACCAATCACACTGCATGCCAAAAGCAGACTCGTGACAGATTCTACGCTTTTGCGAAATTGTAAGCGATCTCAAATTCAGTTGTGGCCTTCCAGACAAGGTCAAGGTCAGACGGCTTCTGAAGTCCGATCTGATCCATTATCTTCTTAATGGTCTGAAGGGTCTTGATGTCCTCTGGATCATGAGACTGCGCGAGTTGCTCAAGCACAGCGTCAAGGGTCGGAAGAACCGGAAGAAGAGCGTCAATCACAGGAGCGCAAAGTTCCTTGTCAACATAGATTTTCAGGTTCTGGCCGTTAACTGTATATTTATATTCAATGCCTCTGGTAAGCACTTTCTGAAGTTCCGTGTTCAATGCATCGACATCAACACCGAGCGCTTTGAGTGTGGCAAGGATTTCAATGACTGAGGACATGTCGATTCCATCAATGTCAGTTCTGGTCTCCTCCGCGTCAGCGGCGTCAATGATGGCACTCACATTCGGCACGATGAACAACGCGTTGTCCATAGCGTACCAGAACACCAGATTAGCCTTAGGAGAGGTCTCCCAATCCGTGTGATGGGCGGAAAATGTGACATTGCCGTCCGCGTCAGGCTTGATCATCTTGGCCAATTGCTTCAAAGTAGCCATAGGATCGTCACCAAGATCCGGTTCTGCCCAATATCGTGCGGTGATGTTGCCGGTCTCGTCAAAAGTCACCTGATCCATTAACTCAGCCGCAAAAAGGCAACCGAATATATTAGCGTAGACAGAGGCTTTGGCTACCGCCGGAGCTGCCGCGCCTGCGGCCTTCCATGTCACCTGCACCGGTCCGCCGACAGGAGTACCGGTCTGATCCACCTTACATTTGCGGGTGACATTCCAACTTCCCGTCAAAGAAGCCGCATAGGAACCTTGAACCTGAGTGGTGACTGCCATACTGATTGTTCCATCAAGTTTCACCGTTCCTTCCACTCTGAACGCATAGCATGGATTGTCATCTGTGCTTCGTAAGGTGGCGGCGACTGATGGAGGAGTCGATACCATCGTCGATCCTTGAAACGAGAAAGAGTCATCGGATTTCTTGCGAAGATCCACTTTCATTTTCACTTCTGAATAACCAGGCACGATTCCGGTCAAAGTAAGTGTTCCGGCATCCTTGCTGTCAGCAACCAACAGCACTTCGCCATAAGAACATGTGACATCATTGACAGTTACCGCGGCATTACCGCTTTCCACCGAGATTTGTTCGACAGGAATCTGTCTCCAAGCGTCGTCAGCATTGTCCTTCTGACAAGCTGTAGTGGCAAGAATGGACGCTACCAGCGCCATCAAGCCAAAGAATTTAGTTTTCATAATTATAAAGTTATACTCACTTTTCCTCTTCCTTAGGTAAAACTATGGTTCTGAAGCGCTTCTGACGGCGTTCCCAACGCTCGCGGGCAAACTGCTGCATATCAGTGGCCTGGTCGTTCTCGTCGATGATCTCCAGACCGAGAATCGTCTCGATGATGTCCTCAAGGGTGATTATGCCCTGGAAACAGCCATATTCATCAATAATCAGGCCGATCTGCTCGTGCTTTTTGAGCAGTTCCTCCCAGATGTGGCCGCAGGAATCCTCCTCCGTGAAGAAGGAGATCGGGCGTTTCAGTTCCACAAGACGTTTGTCGAACTCATCGTCAGCAAGCCCCTCAAGCGCATCACTCAGAAGGATATATCCGGTGATATATTCAGGAGAGTCCCCATAGACCGGAATCCTTGAGAAATGGAGGTAGGTCTCGTTCTTGTAGAAATTCTTCAGGGACATGTTCTCCTGCGCCGTCATCGCAACGATCCTTGGGGTCATCACGTCGCAGGCCTTGACGTTGTCAAGTTTCATAATGTTCTGGATGACCTTGTTCTCGTCGGAGTCGATCACTCCTTCCTCAGCACCGATATTGGCCATCGCCGTCACCTCTTCCCTGCTGACTGTCGCCTCGTCCTCATCCTTGGTCATCAGATTGGTGATCAACCGGACCATTATCACAAGCGGCCACATAAGAACCGACAGGAACGAGATGACCGATGTCACAAAACCCATAAGATTCTTCCAATATGATGTTCCGATGGTCTTAGGGACAATCTCGGAGAACACCAAAACCAGCAAGGTTGTCAGCGCTGAGATGATACCGAACCAAGTGCTTCCGAACAAGATGGTAGCCTGCCGTCCAACCGCAGCCGCACCCAACGTGTTTGCGATTGTGTTCAAGGACAGAATAGCCGCCAGAGGCCTGTCAGGATCCGATTTGAACTTAAGGAACTTCTCCGCAGGCCTGTACCCTTGCTCCTTCCTCATCGTGATGTAAGAGATCGGTGTCGACATCAACACCGACTCCAGAAGCGAACAAAGGAACGACACTCCAAGCGTCCCCAGCATATAAACTATAAGCAGAGCCATATAGGTTTTCAGTTAATTCTTACAAATATAGCATAAATTTCCTCTTTCTGCCTAAATTACCTATGTTTACACGCAAAAAATCCCTTCCATACAAATTGAAAGATTCTCAAAAGACTGGGCACATACTTAACAGCAGCCGCATACGCAAACAAGAGACTTATCATATACGCGCAAGATTGCGCGCAAGATAGAACCTTTTGCGCACAATCTTGCGCGTATGAAACTATTTTCTCTCGAATGTAAGAGTACTTGTGTTAATTGCCAAAGCTTAATGTCGTGCTACATCTGACAGGAACAACCTTCCCTCGATTTTTTCCTGGTGCCCAGTTTGGTGAAAACCTTACTATGTTCATAATTTTGTCATTAGTTTTCTTCCCGGCACCTTTGACAACAACATTTCTCACTCCTCCATAGACATTGACTGTGAACTCAATAATCACATTCCCTGAAACGTTCGACCCCTCCATCATATCTTCAACCCACTGCGCAAATTTCGTTATCGTACCACCTTTAAACGTGGGTTTGACTTGAACACTCTCATAAGACAGGATCGAAGGTGTTGATAAGTTAGTTTTCTCATTATCAGGTTTTGATTGAGAGGTATTGTACCCATTTTCCTTGGCACCGCCCGCGATGGTGTACACAATCCTCAAAAGTGTATAGGCCATGTTCAGTCTTGGAGACGGAGCGAAGTTCTGGCTTTACACGAAGCCGACGGACATGCGCAAGAGCTTCAACATGCTGAGCGGGATAGTGAACAACGACATGCGTCAGAACCTGTACAGCGGGGATGTCTTCGTGTTCGTAAACGCTTCCAACAACATGATGAAGCTGCTGCGCCACGAGCCGGGCGGACTTGTGATCTATAACAAACGCCTTGACCACGGAAGGATGCATCTGGTGGAGCGGATACAGGAGGACGACCCGACGATAACACCCTTTGAGTGGCGCCGTCTTGTGGACACCATTCAGGGAATAGTCGATGATCCAAGACGCCGGCTGCAACGTCTGAAGGTCCTTCGGGACATCCAGATGGAAGCATCCTTGAAGGAAGCAAAAAACATCTGAAAACCAGCAAAACAAGTTGAGGGGGAAACGGCTTCAGACTTGCGTATGTGGCCGTTTTTTCGTACCTTTACATATAGAAGGAACGGGTTGAGAAATGACTGCCGAAGAACAGAAAAAGATGCAGGAACTTGAGGCCGAGAACGCGGCTCTCAAAGAGAGGTTGCTTGTCGCACAGCGCACCCTTGCGAAGTATGCGCAGATGCTCTTCGGCCAGAAGACGGAAAGGTGCCGCCTTCCCGAAAAGCCCGAGGAGCTCACCGGCAGCCTCTTTGAACAGGAAATGGATCCGGCCAGGGCAGGCCCGCCTGGACAGGGAGGCGGAAAAGGCTCTTGCGGAGCAGGACAAACTCATTCATGTTGAGGCCCACGACCGCAAGGTCCGCAAGGCCATCGACACCAGCCGCCTGGAAGTGAAGGAGGAGCTCCTCTATCCTGACCTGGACAACAAGGAGGACTATACGGAGATGGCTCCCGAAGTCACCGACAGCCTGGCGCTGGTTCCCCGTCAGATGTATATCCGCAGGATCATCCGCCACAAGTTCGTCCTCAAGAGTAATCTTCAGGTGGCGGACCCGGACCGGAAAGCCTTCCGGATAGCAGCCCTGCCGCCGCGCCGCTTCACAAGTGCATGGCGGACGCCTCTCTGCTGGCGGACATCGTCATCAGCAAATACGTCTACCATCTGCCGTTCTACCGGGTGATGGAGACTTATAAGGAGTTGGGGGGTCAGTATCAGCGCCTCGACCATCAACGACTGGTTCAAGGCGGTGGTCGGAAAGGTCAAACCCATATACGATCTGCTCCGGGCGCACGTCCTCGCCTGCGACTATGTTCAAGTGAACGAGAGCACATTGCCGGTAATAGACAATGAAAAGCGCCGCGCGGTGAAGGGATATGTATGGAGTGTGGTGAACGTGATGACGGGAGACAGGTTCTTCTTCTATGAACATGGCTCCAGGAGCGCCAGCGTGGCCATGGGTCTGCTGAAGGACTTCACCGGAGCCATCCAGAGCGACGGTTACATCGTGTACGAACACTTCGAGGGGATGGAAGGGAAGAAGCTCCTGGGCTGCTGGGCCCACGCAAGGCGCAAGTTCTTCGAGGCCAAGGTGGAGAATGAGAAGCTGGCGCTTGAAGCCCTGTCCTACATCCGGCGGCTCTATGATGTGGAAGCAGAAGCGGATGCTCTTGACGCGGCAGACAACAAACCCGACCATGAGCGCAGGAAGGCCCTGCGGCAGGAAAAGGCTTATCCGGAAATCAAGAAGTTCGAGACGTGGATGGAGGCAAGCATCCTCAAGTGCCCTCCGAAGTCTCTGATGGAGGAGGCCATCTCCTACACCTATAAGATCCTCAAAAAACTGTCGCTCTACGTCACCGACGGCCGTTACAAGATAGACGACAATATGGTGGAGAACAGCATCAGGCCTCTGGCCATCGGGCGTGTTAACGGTAACTGCGAGTGCAGCATTTTCGGTAAGAGGTAGTGCAGCGTTTTGAGTAACAAGAGTACATCGTTTTCGGTAACAACGATGCAGCAGATTTGGTAACAACGCTACAACACTAGCAAAGGTAAGATTATTTTCTGTTTATCATACAAGTTTATTCATCTTGGGATAAGGGGTAGCGGCTGCAGCCGCTACCCCTTATCCGCGGCAAAGATTCTTTTACGGTTCTTCATCCTATAGCTCGCTCCGGAGAGCTGGATGAGTTCACATTTATATAGAAGCCGGTCCAGCAAAGCGGTTGCAAGGACCTCATCATTTAGAGATTTGGCCCACTCAGCTGGCGACCTGTTGGTGGTTATTATAAAGGACGTCGATTCGAAGGTACTGTTTATGAACGAGAACAATTGATTGCCCTCATCATGGCCTACAATGATATTCATCAGGTCATCGATGACGATCACATCACTTTCGCGAAGACACTTGTATTCCCTTTTAGCACTTGGTGTTATGTCTTTCAGTTTGAGTGTTGCAAGTATCTCATCCATTGTCCTGAAGTAAGCCTTGTAGCCTTTGTCTATCGCATCAGAACATAGCCCCGAGGCTATATATGTCTTGCCAACCCCACTAGGCCCGGAGAGCATGAGATTGAAGCCTTCTTCTATCCAATGTAACTCCCTCAGTTGATTGAGTTGCGTTTTAGTGAGACCGTTAGACATGCTATGGTCATATTGGTTAAGGTCATGAGACATCGGTAGGCGCGCCTCTTTAAGGCGTTTTAGGCGTTGCCTTTCCTCACGGCCTTGCACTTCGTGGACCAGAAGATTGCATATGAAGTCATCATAACTGGGAGCGTTGGAGCCGGCTTCCAATAACATCTCCGCCGCATTTGCACATAGCCATGAGAGTTTGAGACGTTTAGCATAACTTTTTATGCACACTATCTTGTCATTATGCTCTTCCATGTCAGTTCCTCTTGAAGAGGTCCTCGTACACATCGATAGAAGACCTGTTTGGTTCAACATTTACCATGAGACGCGATGACGCATCACCAAGAGGCTTTATATGGACTTCATCATCCGGTTTCGGCACTGGATGGGAAGAGATGATCTCTTTGAAGTCCGTTGCACTTCTGAGTTTTGCAGCACTTTGTACTAATAAATCGTAAAATACTGAAAATAAGCACTCGGCAGTTTGGATTTGTCATTTATATTTAGTACAATTGTACTAATATTTATAGCAAATCCTATGAGGACAGGAAGACCGGCCAAAGCCAGCACGATATACAAGGTAAGCATCCATGACAATGGAGGACGGAAGTACGCATCCACCCAGCCTTTCACTGTTGATGACGACGGCAAGAAGCATTACACGCACAAGCACTGGGGCATTGTTGACGACGACATGAGGTTTCATCCAAACTCGACATACTTCTATGCGCCTATCGAAGAGCGCCGTAAGTTGATATTCCCTGCCGAATGGGACTTGTCCGAAATCAAGTCCCTGTGCGGAACCGGGCATCGGGGCGCGGTGGAGTACGAGGGCGGAGACCTCGACAGGATGTACGGCCCCACCTGGTTTCTGGACAACGTCGCCAGGGAGACAGGCCTGACGGATGACCTCCGGAAAGTGTTTGACGGCAACATGGAGATGGCCCAGGACGCGCTCACCCTCGCATATTATCTGTTTCTTGAAAGCCGCACCTATTCCCATATCGGGAAGTGGCAGCGTGTAGTGAAGACGCCCTCCGTGCATACGCTCACAAGTTCCAGCATCACGAGACTGTCGCAGAATATCACAGAGCAGAACCTGATGGCTCTTTTCAGGCTTCGCGCCAAACGGATGGGCAAGGACGAATACTGCGCCGTGGACTCCACGTCGGTCTCCACCTATGGGTTCCACCTGGTGGACATCCGCCGGGGACACAACAAGGAGCACCTGCCGCTCAAGCAGACACTGGAAGTCATCGTGTACTCCCTTACGTCGCATCTTCCCATCTACTATCTGGAACTTCCGGGCAACATGCCCGACAGCCGTACGATAGAGATGATAGTCACCGAACTTGAGCATGCGGGGTTCAAGAATGTTATCCTCATCACCGACCGAGGGTATGAGTCCATGAAGAATCTCGAAGTCTATATTGCGAAGAATCAGAAGGTAATAACCAGTGTCAAATGTGGCCAGGGCGAGGCTCTCAAGGCCATCAAGTCCATAGGCCTGTCCACCGGAGTCCCCGAGGGGATGACCTTCTCGAAGGACACCAACCTGTTCTATAGGCAGTACAGCCTTGACTATCAGGTGCAGGGCAACGGCGAGCATGTCATCAAGGCCGACCGCATGAAGCTCAATCTCTACTTTGACATCCGCAAGCGTGCGGACGACCTTGCAAGGGTTCAGATGGCTATCACCACGCAGACGGAAGTTGTCCAAGCCGTCTGCGAGGCCGGCGAACCCGTTCCCAAGGAAGACCGGGATACCTTCAGAAAGGAGAACAACTTTATGAAGATAGCCTTCTGGAAGAGCGGCAAGGTGCGTTCTTTTGAAGTTGACAGGGATGCAGTCAAGAAAGCCACGCTCACAAGCGGCTTCTTTGCCAGCAAGACCCTCGGCCTCGACCTTGACCCCATGGAGGCGAAGAGCCGGTACGGAATGCGGGACGAGCAGGAGAATACTTTCATGTTGCAGAAAGGGCCCTTGGGCGAAGACCGGCTGAGGGTATGTACGGAGTCTTCCAAGCATGGAAGGATGTTCATTTGTTTTGTGGCCCTGATACTCGCATCATACATCAGGCACATCCGCGGCACTAAACCGGAGCTGACGAAGGCCTTCCCGTCAATGGCGGCCATTCTCGAGGGGATGCAGACCATCCGCTGCATCGAGCACGACGGCCGCCGCAAGTTCATCACTCCGTTCGTAGGAGATCAGGTGACTATCTGCGACGCCTTTGGCTTCGAAATCCCGGAAGGGTGCCGTCCGACATACACATCCAGGAAGTCAACCAAGGGCAGGCGTGGCCGCCCGGCTAAGCCGCAGACAGAGACTTCTTAGTACAAATAGTTGCAAAACTCAGAATAGAATACTTGATTATTGTTGGCGAGTGATAAATAATAGAAAACTTAAACTTTAAGATTGGGGATATGTTTAGATTTGTACTTGTTTTTCTTATCTGTATTTGTCCTTTTGCATATTCGAATGCCCAAAGCATTCGGGGAAGAGTTATTGACAATGAAAACAATCCCATTGTCGGAGTTAATTGCGTACTTATGGAGCAATCAGACTCCACTTATATAACAGGGACAACAACAAATTTGGAGGGATGTTTTGAACTTAAAGTGAATGAGGATAGAGAATATCTGCTTCAATTGTCTTTTATTGGGTTTGAAAAGATTTCTATAGTATGTCAGCCTGGTAATCTGGGAAACTTAATCCTTAATGTAAATGCTGAATTATTAGAAGAGATAGTTGTTACAGGAGACTCAAAACATAAGGATGCAATAACAGAAACATTCTTTCTTACCGATTCTTTGAGAAACAATTCAAAGAATTCTCTTCAGTTATTGGACAAACTACCAGGAATTAGTGTAGATTGGGCATCTGATGCGGTAAAGATTGGTGAATATCGAGATGTGCCAATAATGCTTAATGGAAGAGAAGTAGGAAAAGAGTTGGTACAGAATCTAAATCCCCAACGAATAAAGAAGATTGAATTATTGCGATTCCCTAAAGGGAAATATGGCGATATGCCTATTGTGCTGAACTATATTACATACGACAACTATTTAGGTTATGATTTGGGCGTTCAGTCCAAAGGGCTTGTATCTTTTCGTACTCCCAATTCTCATAGTGAGAATATAGGGGCAAACTTTATTTACACATTGGACAAATGGAATATCTATAGCGATTTCAATGTGTCTAATAAGAAAATGTATAGTGCAACATCATATAGTTATCTATACAAGAACGAAGTAGCAGAAGCCACTGCAATGGAAGACTTTCGTCTCCCGAACAACAATAATACGAACAAAAGTTTCAATGTGAGCCTTGGTGCAGATTATAAGATTGCCCCCAAACATACAATTTCTATTCAATCATGGCTTGATGGAGGAAAATACGATAGTTTCGAGAGTTATCAGACACCTGAAAATATGCTGTTATCAGAAAATAGCAATAATTATCGTAATATCAACTCAACAAGTGGTCTGTTCTATAGAGGTGATATAACAGATAGATTCATTATTACAAGCGATCTCACATATAACTACTACAATGTTAACGAAAACAGAGCTTATGAAAATGTAGATAAACTTACCCAATTAGATTATTCAGGAAGAAAAAATTATTGGAGATATAATGCCAACGCTTACAATATTTGGAATAATATCCTTACAAGTAACGTTGGATATACTTATACAGACAAATCTTATATAAATAAGGACACCAATACAGACAAAGAATTATTCCGCTCTTTAGAGAAACGTCATGATATCTATGCCTCATTGGTGATAAATCCACATCAAAAAGTTAGTCTTGCAATTGGTGGCAATGTGCTTTTTGTGCATAGAGATAATGGTATAGACTCTGATAATCGTTATTCTTGGATGCCTTCAGCAAAATTACATTGGCATGCTCTCAAGAAATTGTCAGTTACGGGTAATTACTTTTGTAATATCGAATATCCTAATTTGGATCAGTTATCTACGGTTGCCTATAATAAGAATAAGATTCTAATGTACCGAGGTAACCCAGATTTAAAAGAAAGAGTTATGCACTATATGGAATGGCGTATTAATGTTCTAAAAATCATTGAGTTCACATATATGCTGAAACATTCTGCTAATGATATAACTCCTTGGTATTTTATGGAGAATGACTATGTTGTTGAGACTTTAGTGGGAAGTAAATACCTACATCAATACATAGGTTTAAGCGGTGACTATAACATCGGCCAGAAGTTCCAAGTGAATTTTACTGCAAATTACCAGTGGTATGGAAGGCAAGGCTCAGATAATATTTGGCATAGAGGTCGCACATGGTATTTGGATGCGATGGCAACATATCAGATGACCTCGCATCTATATCTTATGGCTGCATATTTTTTGCGACATGATAAGCACCCATTATTACAAGGAGAAGAATATGGTCAAGAAGAGACCTTAATGCTTGGTTTAATGAGTCCGCTATGTAAGGGCAAATTATCATTGTCTGTTAACTTTGCAATACCAACAAGTCTTGTATCAAAACGTACATATAAAGACATCACTATCCCAGATTTCAAGTTCACATCTTGGGGGGATCAAAGAGTTAATAACACATTGATGCAAATCAGCCTTAGATACAACTTCGGCAAAGGAAGTGCATCGCGTTCAAATAACCAGAATAGAAGTGAGAGAGAGAAGTTTTAATCCTTATATATAATTGAAACTATAATACTCCCGGATTTTAATACAGGTGCTTAAGTTAAAAAACAATAACTTCACACCATGAAGCAGACAAGGTAAAAGTACGACGCCAAGTTCAAGGCAAAAGTGGCCATTGAGGCCCTCAAAGAGCGCGAGACACTCAATGAACTCGCAGCAAAGTATGAGCTGTCACCAGTGATGATCAGCCGTTGGAAAAAGGAGTTCCTTGAGAACTCAGCCGCAGCTTTCGAAACCCCGAAGATGGATGAAGCTGCGTTCGAGAAGCAGAAGGACCGATATCTCCGTAAGATAGGCGATCTGGAGATGCAGCTGGATTTTGCCAAGCGGGTATCCAGGAAATTGGGGATAGAGATACCCGCAGACGACTGATTTCCCCGAAGAGCAAGGTCAGCATCCAGAAGCAGTGCAAGATCCTTGGCTTGAGCCGCACGGCTCATTACTACAAGCCCAAAGGCGAGAGCGAGGAGAACCTGCATATTATGAAGAAGATCGATAAGGAGCACATTGAGCACCCAGCTAAAGGCGTAGTGGGTATGACAGACTTTCTTCTCGAAAACAACTTTAGGGTCGGCCTCCGCAGAGTGCGTCGTTTAATGCGCCAGATGGGCATACAGGCCGTATACAGGAAGCGCTCACTGAGCACTTTGGGCACAGCCAAATATATCAAGCCTTATCTGCTGAGAGGACTCAAGGTTGACCACAGGAATCATGTGTGGAGCATTGATATCACATACATTCCCATGAAGAACGGCTTTATGTATCTGACCGCAATAATAGACGTCTACAGTCGCTTCATTGTAGGCTGGAGCCTGCACAACTCACTCGATACGTCAAATTGCATAGAGGTACTCAAAAAAGCCATTTCAAGGCATGGAGTACCGGAAATAATCAATTCCGATCAGGGCTGCCAGTTTACGGGCAAGGAATGGGCTGACGCCTGCTCTCAGCACTCTGAAATGAAGGTCAGCATGGACGGCCGCGGCCGTGCTAAAGACAATATCTGGATAGAAAGATTTTGGAAAACGATAAAATACGAGTATATTTACATCCAGCCGGAGGAAAACGGCGCGGATCTGTTCTTTGGAATCAAGAGATTTATTGACGACTACGACTACAACTACCACCGTCGTCACCAAGGAATCAACCGTACAGTACCAAGCAAGCTCTACATTCGTCAGGCAGCTTGGTCTTAACTAAGAACAACAATGTACCTGTTTAAATAACGATAGTATTGTAAGATAGACAGAGAGCGTCTCGTGAAAGCAGTAGAAATTGCTAACATTCATGATTATATTATGGGGCTACCACTGAAGTATAACACAAAGATTGGTCGTGATGGTGTTGGACTGAGTCAAGGTCAAAAGCAGCGTATTCTTATTGCTCGTGCTGTATATAAAAATCCTCAGTTCATCTTCCTTGACGAAGCGACAAATGCATTGGACGCTAAGAATGAGCGTGCTATTGTAGAAAACTTAAACGAGTTTTACAAAGGTCGAACAGTTGTTGTTGTGGCTCACCGACTCAGTACGGTTAAAAATGCAGATCAGATAGTCGTCCTCGATGCCGGTAAAGTCGTGGAAGTTGGAGATCATAGTACATTGATAGCAAAGCAAGGCACATATTATAATCTTGTTAAGAATCAACTTGAATTAGGAAATTAGTCATGGCAGATATAGATAATATTGAACTCCGCAGTGAGAAGACAAGACAGATAATAGGAATGGTTCCTTCTGGTATTGTCAGGTATGGTACACTAATTATAACAATTATCATTGCTATACTATTGGCTGTCTCATATTTCGTTCCATATCCTGAGAATCTACAGGCGAATGCCACGGTGGTAGTGGATGCCGATGGTAAGTTGAATGTATGTGCGTATATTCCATATTCACATATAAATACCATACACGAAGGCATGTGTGCAGCAATAGAATTTGAGGGATATCCGTCTGCTGATTATGGATATGTATCTACAACAATCTCACATATAGACAAGACTGTACATAAAAATAATGGGCAGAATTATTTCAAAGTATATTTGAATAGTCAAAGCAATAATACCATTACTCTACTTGAGGGAGTGAATGGCACAGCTAATATTCTAATCTCAAACAAAAGTGTTTTGCAAAAGATGTTTAAGCGGTAAAAGGTTAATTGATGTTTATGTTTTTCTCTCTTTATATATCCACTAATAATATAATCCCTAACTTTGCAGTAGAACTATAAATAACATCAATATGGATCATCAATTAGAACTCTTTCAAGATACATTGTCAGATAATCGTATTCTATATATTATCGGTAACGGTTTTGATTTGGCACATGGGATAAAATCCAGTTATTGGAATTTCAGAGAATGGCTTGTTCTTAATAAATACAATCTTGTTGGAATGATGGATATCTTTTTTAGCAATCAAAGAGATGTATGGAGTAGTATTGAACAAGCTTTGGGAGAGTACGATGAAGGAAGCATTTTAGATTATTGCAGACCTGACGAAGAATTTGACTACGAACATTCATTAAGTTCATCTGCTAGAGTGGAAGATTCTCCTATGGCCATTTTCCGACCAGTATTGGAAGAGTTTAGACAAGCATTTCGGGATTGGGTAAATAGCATAGAAATAAGTGGTATTGAAAAGGTTTATAAACTTAATACAGATTCTCGATATTTATCATTTAACTATACTGACACTCTTGAAACAGAATATGGAATAGCCCAGAATCAGGTAACTCATATTCACGGAAGTAGATTGAATGATGAAGAATATATAATAGGTCATAACAATAATCGTAATCCTTCCAGTGTATGGGATGATGATGGCTTAACATTTGAACAACAAGCTTATGAGAATATCATTGTTTGGATGAACGAGTTTACCAAACAGTATAATAGAAATATTGCTAATCATTCTTCTTTTTTTGATTCTCTATATGACATCAAACAGATAATTGTAATAGGTCATTCAATGTCTAAAGTTGATTGGCCTTATTTTAGAGAAATAATCAAAAATATAGGCAAGGAAATTCCATGGATTGTATATTGTCACAGCATTGATGATAGAAATAACACAAATCTATTTAAATCCGTCTTTGAATTATCTTCAATAACGATTAAAGACAATTAAGATTAACTCCTAATTTGATTATTATGGACTATACAGAAATTTATAGATGTATAAAGAAAATGTTATATGCGCAGGGTATAGACGAATCATTCCTTGAGCGTCATGAAACATTATTTTATGATGAATCTGGAAATATCAAGCATCTAACCATTAAAGGACAATCACTTAATGCAGATATAGATTCGGTATTTGTCCTTGGAGGCATACAAGCCGAAGATTCAATGTCAACAACTGAGTTAAAAAGTTTGCTAGGCAAAAGTGAAGACTCAGAATTAAAGGCAAAAGACGATCTTAAAGGCGATTTTGTTAACATTTTGCGCAAAAATAATTTCAAACAAATTCTGGAGTTAATACTGAATAGGAATTGGCATATTCACTTTAATGCCGTCCAAGTTTTATATTATGCATTTGTCGATATTGTAGATTCAATAGATGGATTTAATGATAATCCGATGCTATTTAAATCATTATTGTATGAAGTACTGAAGGCAGATCCAATAAGAACGATTAACCACTTCAAACAATATAAATATCCAAATGTCAAAAATAGAGATAAAGTGAGTTTCATATCGGGCATTGTAGATATGGTAGATCAGTATATTGGCAAATTGCCAACTAATACCCCTATAAGAATTCCCCTGCAAGTACTGAGAAAACGAATTGATGATGCCAAATCACAAGACGAGCTACCATTTATACAAGATGAAGAAACTCATATATGGGTAAAACAGTTCACTCAATTCTATAGACAGGAGATTATGCAGTTTTATAATAAAACTTTAATTTTCGATGAAGAAAAACAAGTTCATAAAGAACTAGATGCAGAAGAAATAGAGATTGACGGAATTACCATAAAGAATTTTTCTTTTGTAGACTCATCATCAAATGCAATGATTCAAATTAGCGATTACGTTGTCTCTATAATTCGCAAATTTGTTACATTCCTTGATAGAAAACCTGAAGAAGTAGAATGCGATATAAATAAATTCGATGAGAATCAGATGTGTAATTTTATCCTATTGAATAAGGTTCTTAAGAAATCTAATGATTATAATCCGATATTTAGTCACTTTATATCTTCAGGTTATACCTATCAATACTTCGGTAAAAATATACCGTACTAAAAAGTTAAACAATGGAAGCCGGGT
>ENA-UONY01000087-UONY01000087.1-human-gut-metagenome-genome-assembly--contig:-CS9-NODE-87-length-124971-cov-58.934516_pt1 | contig 124971 bp, 109 predicted proteins | sample MGYA00242465_ERZ724012 | MGnify/ENA metagenome assembly ERZ724012 | reverse complement strand
TGGGTGGGGCACTTTTTAAATGTTGTTCCGGGTCCCTTTTCAAGTGTTAGCTACAATTTTGAAAGAACGGCGCATAAATCAGAACCGCATACCTGTGTTTTCTCGTAACGGATCGGCATTTCAAGCCATCATGAAACGAATTAAATTGGTCGCTCCCACCGATATGAGGATGCTTATCTTCGGAGAGAACGGTACGGGTAAGGAACATATAACCCACACCATCTACACGAGAAAAGCAGGCGTTCTGGTAAACCATTCGTGGCTGTGGACTATGGTTCACTCTCCGCACAACTTGCACCTTCTGCGTTCTTCGGGCACGTTAAAGGAGTATTCACAGGTGCAGATTGCAGCACGAAAGGATAGCAGAAGGCGACACGCTGTTTTTGGATGAGGTGGGCAACCTCTCATCGGAAACACAGCAGATGCTTCTGCGCGCCATACAGGAACGGCGGTATTGTCCAGTCGGTGACAAGGCGGATAAGAGTTTCAATGTCCGTATCATCGCCGCGACCAATGAGAACTTGGAGAAGGCTGTAAGCGAGAAGCGTTTCCGACAAGATTTGCTGTATCGTCTCCACGATTTCGAGATAACCGTTCCGCCGCTACGCGATTGTCTGGAGGACATCATGCCGTTGGCAGAGTTCTTCCGCGAGATTGCCAACAAAGAACTGGAGTGTCGTGTGGACGGATTCAGTACAGAAGCTCAGAAGAAATTGCTGACACATACATGGCCGGGCAATGTACGTGAACTTAAACAAAAAATTATGGGTGCGGTGTTACAAGCCCAGGAAGGAACGATTATGAAGGAGCATCTGGAACTTGGCTTGCAAGAAACCGTCTTTACTGTCGGTTTCTCTCTACGTAACGATGAGGAAGAGAAGGAACGAATCATGAGAGCCTTGAAACAAGCCAACGGAAACCGTAACCTTGCTACCAAAATGCTCGGAATAGGCAGGACAACACTCTATAAAAAGCTGGAAGAATATGGATTGAAGTACAAATTTGAGTAAACATAGTCTGCAATTCGCTGAATTTGATTATCTTTACCCCCAGTTATTTGTAATGATTAAGAATCAAGCAAAATGATAAAGGCTGATGGTTTTTCAATTATTACCTATTTCTATTAGTGCAAAAATTTATTGATAATCAGATACATTAGTCGACATAACATATATATTATGGAAATCATAAAAGAACTTGTTACAACATTCTTAGGAGATCGTTTAATTAATATTTTAAAAGCGGGAACTAATAAAATAGCAGATGAGGTATGTCATTTTGCAAATAATAAAATATTAGAGTATTTAAGCATTGAATACGAAAGAAATTCTAAAACCAAGACGATACTTCATCGCAGTGAGCCTGTAGATTTAAATAAATTCTATCAACCTTTATTTTTATGTAAAACGTCGGAAAGGTGGAATCGTATTTCGTTAATAGATGTTGAGAAACGTATAAGTACTGAGAATATTAAAGACTTGTTCGGAAAGAATAGTTGTATAACGATTATAGGAACAGCTGGAAGCGGGAAAAGTACTCTTGTTAAGTATTTATTTGTAGATACTATAACAAGAAAATATAAAATACCACTAAAAATAGAGTTGCGCTATTTAAATAATTATGCTGGAGATTTATTGGAATATATAAAAAATGAAGTCATCAAATTTTACAATATCGGGGAGGGGGACTATATTGTTGAAAAGTTACTAAGTTCTGGGGAATTTATTATGTTTTTTGATGGATTTGATGAAATATCTTCAAATAGAAAAGATGAGATAACTCGGAGTATTTGTCAAATAACGAAAAAATATTCAAGAAATAAATACATATTGACATCTAGACCGTTTGTAAATATTGAATTACTTGAGAATTTTCACAATTATGAAGTTTGTGACTTGTCGATAGAGGAAATTAAAAGTTTTATTGAAAAACAATTCAATGAAACGGAAAAAGAATTAGCGGAAAAGATTATTCAAACAATAAATAGTGAAGATGTGCAAACGTATAAAAGCTTCTTAAGTAATCCTTTATTGTTATCCATGTTTATCATAACCTACCAAACAGATTCTAATATTCCTCAAAAAAGAAGTGATTATTATAATCAAGTTTTTAACACTTTATATTCTGTTCATGACACATCTTCTAAATTAGGCTTTGTCAGAGAGAAAAAAAGTGGATTATCAAAAGAAAATTTCGTTGAAATATTGAAGCGTTTTTCTTTTAAATCATTCTTTAATCAAAATTACACTTTTACAACCGAATATTTTGAAAATCGTTTGCAAGAAATAAAAAAAGATCTTAGATTATCATTTAGAAATGAAGATATAATATATGATTTAGAAGTAGCTATAGGAATTTTGACACAAGATGGGTTAGATATTACTTATCCCCATAGGTCATTACAGGAATATTTTGCAGCTCTATTTGTTACTACTATTGCGTATGAAAATAAATTGAAAGTTTATGGGTTTCTTTATAAGTTGTTTGTCAATATATTAAATGATAGAACAATTGGTGATAATAACTCTAACTTCTTTTTGTTATTAAGTGAAATAGATACAATTGAATTTCAGAAAAGACTTATAATTCCATTTTTAAAGGAAATATCGATACGAGTTAATGGAATCTCTGAGACTTCGGAAGTGATAAGTTTTTTCACTTCAATTAATTCTATTTCATTCTTAATAGATAGTGATATGAAAAGAGATTTTAACAAAGAGCACGAAAATTACAATATAGTATTTGATAATTATTTAAAAGCCTCTCGTAATAGATATAAACATGGGAAAAAAGATAATACTGATGAGTACTTTGAAGAATCTAGAGATTTACTGTCAAAAAATAACATATTGCCATTCCTTTCAAATTATAACTATGATTTGGTTATATCTAAGATAGAAAAGAGAATAAAGTGTTCTGAAAGAATAGATTCTAATTTTATTGATTCTTTGTAAAGCTTATTATTATGCTACACACAACAATAAAACACAAAAATATGGAGATTTATCAAACAAATTCACTATCTTTGTATTCGGAAACTTTCACGCAACCTTGCGCAGAACAACGCAAGTCATTGGTGGAACAATAGGAGGAGATTACAGTTGAGTAGCTTTTAGAAAGCAATGATATCCAGCCACTTGGAAATAAATTACGATTCCTGGTGGCACCACTCAAATAAATACTCCCATTGAAATGATAATATTTCAATGGGAGTATTTATTTACACCCACTCCCCCTATCCCCAGCAACATGCTTTAAGATAGACTTTACTATTATCCCATGAAAAGGTCTGATAATAAAGAAATATGCCCTTCCCAGCCAATTATTGTACTTCACAACAGTAGTAATCCGAAGTTCTTGTTTTCCTTCGTGATATTCCCCGCACCACATGGACACATGGAAATCAAGATGCTTATCCGGCATTCCGAGAATTTCTTCATGCAGATTTTTATCCAAGACCATATCTGTAAATCTGGTTGCTGTATCCAGTCCTAATGGCTTTACAATCGCATTCCTGAAATTCATGAGCCAACCAATCCACTTAGGAAATCGGCTGAAGGCAAGATTGCGAAAATCTTCCGGTGTCAAAGCCTGCCCAGTGACCATCACTTTAGAAAAAGAATCTATATAATCTACAGGAAAATAATTCTTTATTAAGCTGTCTGCCGGTATATCTTTCATCTTATCACATATTGAATTTATTACTCGTTTGCTTTTCATTCACGGCGTCCCCAATGACACGGCCTACAAAGGTAGCCACTTAATCCAACCCTACAACATATTCTTAGAAATAATATTATCCCGTAAAAGATAAAACTCAAAAGAAAATTATCAGTTATCTTTGTTCCATGACTACCAACAAGACAACTCCCAAAGAATTATGGGCAAGACAGCAGATTAGCGGTCCCGATGTGGACTATGATTTATGGAACAAGAAAAGAATATCCGTGCAAGCGTTCTCACAAATGAGTCAGAGCTGTATTTTTACAGTTGACGTATTTAAAGAGAGATACGATTTTGCATCCGACAGTTTTGCCCATCTTTTCGGATACAATCCCACTTGGATAAAGACAATCAGGCAACAAGGCGATTTACTGGAAGAGAGAATACACCCTGATGACAGAATGCAACTCACGGAATGCCAAATCGAGCATGGACAGTTCATCTACTCACTCCCACCGGAAGAAAGAAATGACTACCGGCAAATATTTCAATTCCGTATGTTGAATGCACGGCAACAGTATATCAATGTAAGTAGCCGGCAACAAGTCATAGAAACAGACCGGAATGGTAAAGCCTGGATAATCATGGGAGTAATGGACATACTTCCCGACCAGACCCCTATCGAAAGAATCAAACGGACGGTGGTGAACAGAAAAACGGGAGAGATGCTTCCAACATGCACTGTTTCTCCCGACAAACAATTATCCAACCGGGAGAAAGAAATATTACGACTCATCCGACAAGGTTTTCTAAGCAAGGAAATCGCTTACCAGCTGGGAGTGAGCATCTATACTGTGAACAATCACCGGAAAAACATCCTAAGCAAGTTAGATGCCAACAATATAATGGAAGCCATCCATATAGTAGAAAATCTTGGTATCTACCTCTAAGATTACGGAAGCCAACCGAGACTGTCCGCCAACTGATTTGTTTTGCGCCACTCTTCAAGCTCCTTATAAGTGCGGACACCTCCCGTAAAGACAGCATGATAAATCTCTATACCTGGAATCGTTACACCATCCGGCACATCGAATTTGATTTGCAATATCGTTTTCCTAATTTCAGGAGTAAGGCGCTCCGCAATAGCGGCAGTCACCTTTTCTACAACACCATCATACCTGGAACCTTTCCGGATGTGAATCATATCAAACTTCCAAGTATTCTGTTCTCTATCCTTATATAAAGCATGCCACTCCATGCACTCTTCCTCCGTATGGATAAGGTTCCTATATTGTATTTCCTGCAAAGGCAACCGTTCCGCAAGTTCCCGGATGACCGAAAAGCTCTCTCCTACATCCAACCTATCGGTATAAATATGGATATCTATATCCCTACTTTTCGCCAACAGCCCGGTACGGAGTGAGCCCACCAAATGAACGGTTGCTCCAATGCGCTCCCATGCTTCAATAATACGGGTATCTTCCAATACTTTCCATGCAGATTGCTGATTCTGCCTTGCAAGCTCATGAATGTCCATTTACCTCCACTTTTTTGAATGTGCAAAGATATAAAACTTCCCAGTATATAGCTATAAATAGCCATTTCCCTTCCCGATACAATACACTAATTTTGCACACTGTCTTATCTTTTAGCAACAACTAATTATGGCATTCAATCAAACAGAGAAACAAGAGAAAGAATATTTAAAGCAAATAATCAGTTTTCTGAAAAAGGTTATCGGTAATACCGACGCATCAGTGAAAGACCACGTCGACACCTTGGCAGAATACAAAGACTATATCTGGTCCAACAAAGACATCGACCCGCATGAGATACGCTCCATGCGCGAAAGCATCCTAAACCATTTTGCCTTGGGGGAAAGTGTAATCAACAAGCGTAAGCGGCTCACCAAGATACTTGCCATTCCTTACTTCGGACGAATTGATTTTTTGGAAAAGAAAGAAAACAGCAAAGTGATGCCTATCTATATAGGCATCCATACCTTCTATGACCCGGAAAGTCGAGCTACCCTTATCCATGACTGGCGAGCACCCGTTTCGAGCATGTTCTATGACCATGAATTAGGAGAAGCAGGCTATCGGTCTCCATCGGGAGAGATTAAAGGAGAAATTTCCCTAAAACGCCAATACAGAATTCGGGGCGGCAAAATGGAATTTATGATTGAAAGTGCCCTGACCGTCCATGACGACATTCTGCAAAAGGAGTTAAGTTCCAATGCAGATGACAAGATGAAAAATATCGTTGCCACCATCCAACGGGAACAGAACCGGATTATCCGTAACGAAGATATCCGCACGCTTATTATTCAAGGAGTGGCCGGCTCTGGAAAAACATCCATCGCCCTGCACCGCATAGCCTACCTGCTCTATACCTTCAGAGACAGCATCTCGTCAAAAGATATTCTGATTGTCTCCCCCAACAAAGTGTTTTCCGATTACATCTCCAACGTCCTCCCCGAACTTGGAGAAGAAACCGTGCCCGAAACCAGTATGGAACAAATACTCTCCGGAGTGTTGGAACACAAATACAAGTACCAAACATACTTCGGGTTAGTGAATGAACTGTTAGAGAAGCCATCCTCAAGCCTCATCGACAGAATAGCCTATAAAGCCTCTTTCGGCTTCATTTCAGAGCTTGACAAGTTTATCCTCCACATAGAGAACACCTACTTCAAGGCAGCAGACGTGAAGCTGACCAAATACATCACCATACCTGCCCCGTTTATCGAAGAACAGTACCTACGTTTCAACCGTTATCCCATACGCCGACGATTTGATGCTATGGCTGATTATATGCTGGATATGTTGAAAATACAATACGCCTTTACGGTAACCACCGCCGGCAGAAACCTTTTGAAAAAAGAAATCAGACTAATGTTTGCAGGCAATAACGACATTCAAGTCTACAAAGATTTCTTTAAATGGACAAATAATCCCGGAATGTTCAAAATGCGAAAGGGACATACACTCGAATACTCAGACTTGGCACCGCTGGCATACCTACACTTGGCATTGGAGGGAAGCGGGAACCAGCCATTCAGAGTCAAACATCTGTTGATAGATGAGATGCAGGACTATTCGCCCATACAGTACAAGGTAATACAGAAACTCTTTCCATGCCGGAAAACCGTGTTGGGCGATGCAGGACAGTCCGTGAATCCTTATGGCTCATCCACAGCAGAAACTATCCAAAAGTCACTTACTGCAAGTGAAATCATGAAATTGTGTAAGAGTTATCGTTCCACCTTCGAGATTACGGATTTTGCGCAAAAGATTCATCCTAACGCAGAGCTGGAACCGGTTGCCCGGCATGGAGAAAAGCCACAAATCCTGCAGTTCGGCAGTGCCGTAGAAGAACTGTCCGGCATTATGGGACTAATCTCCACTTACCGGAAATCCGGATATAAGTCTCTTGGCATCATATGCAAGACGGAGCAGCAAGCCAGGGAGATGGCAGACGTGCTGAAATCATATGCCAATGATATCAGCTTCCTATCAAGTCAAAGCTCCGCATTTGTGCAAGGCATCGTCATCACCTCTGCCCACATGGCAAAAGGGCTTGAGTTTGACGAAGTCATTATTCCACAGACGGATGAGAGAAATTACCGTTCGGAGATTGACAAGAGTATGCTTTATGTAGCTGTAACCAGAGCTATGCACCGCCTAACCTTGACATTTCACGAGGCAAGACCGACAACTCACTGATGATGGATTATTAAGGAAATCTATCCCAACAGCCTTGTACAAGATGCGGCAAGCAACGGCGTATCTCATCAATAGTGTATCTTTTCTTGCCGACAAGTTGGCAAGGTTTTGCCTCCTTCTTGGCAAGACTTTGCCACCGCATTGGCAAAACTTTGCCATCGGCTTGGCAAAAGTTTGCCAAAAGCACGGCAATAGGTTGGCAAAATTACTCTCTGATTGACAACAAGTTAAAACAATCATCACATCGGTAACATGAAAGATATGCCAAGTCAATTCCGCCAACGGTTTATTGTTTACTTCTTAAATAGAAAACCGATTGCAGTGCCAGCAAAATCACAAAAAGGTATTCTGCCGTTAAGTAAATAGCCAAGGATGCATGAGTGCAAGCGCTTAACCAATAAAGATACCCCAAATACACGACAGTGGTAGTCACTTGGAAAAGAAAAGTAATCCGGGTTTTACCGGTCCCTCCAACTGCGTTGAGATATACATAGCCTGGCAAGGCAAAGGTATAATTCAGCAACGTCACAACAAAAGGGATGAAAGCCTGCTCCGTCAACAGTTCGTTATCTGTATAGATTCCTATTATCAAGCGATTACAGCATACAGCTACCCCTATCAGTGGAAATCCAGCAGAATAGCCCAACCTCAGTATCTTACGGCAGATAATGAAAACAGCCCTCCTTTCTCCAGCCCCAATCGCATTACTGACCAGCGAACCCGTAGTGACCGCAAAAGAATTGACTATTACAAAAAAGACAGCAGATACACTTCGCGTAATATTGGAAATGGCTAATTCCGTTTTACCCAAATGTTCCACCGCCACAAAAAACAAGAACCACGGAGCCACGCTGATAAAGGCATGAAGCATGCTCCATACCGACAAGCTCAGCACATCCACCAACAGCTTTCCGTCATATACCGGTTTCAATCCATATTTCCCTTTATCTATTTTCAGCCATACATAGAAAAGAAGCATCACCAAAGAACCCATCTCTGCCAGAGAAGAAGCAATGGCAGCTCCCGATATTCCCAGTCCTCCAACAATTATCAGAATATAATTCAAAGGAATATTAATCACTATTGCAACGGCAGCAGCCCACGATAATGCCCGAGTGCATGTTATTCCCACAAGAAAAGAACGGATAACCAAAAACGGAAACGAAAACAGCAAACCGAAACTGCGCCAGTCCAAATATTGAATTACAGCCCGATAAATCTCCGGCGAGGAAATCAACCTTCCCAATATGAAAGGAGAACTTGCCTGCATCAGCAGACAAAGCAAAATGGCCAATCCCGATAAAAAGAAGAAACCTTGAAAAAATATCTTCCCAGCCTTACCATAGTCACATTCTCCATTCCTTCGGGCAATCATCACCTGCAATCCGATACTAAACCCAAACCCAAGCATGTAGACCGCCAAATAATAAATCCCCGCAATGGCAGATGCTCCCAATTCCACCTCGCCAACGTGACCTAAGAAAACAGCATCGGTTATATTTATCAGCTGCTCCATCAAAATGCTCATCATTACCGGAAAGTTGATAAGCCATATCTGTTTATATGTATAATGCATTGCTCAACAATAAAATAGCACAAAACAACACACTGTACAAGTACAGCATGCCATCCTGCAAATTCATGAATAAAAGGATACACAATCTCTGTGGCAAACGAGTCATCGCTTGCCAGATAGCTGAATAGCTTTATCAAGCAGGGCTATTCGTTGAGCGTAGCTATATACAGAGCTTCATAAAAGGTGAATATGTTTGTTCATTCAAGATATAGTGCAAAAGTACAGAAAAAATGTGCCAAAGTTCAGTTTAGGGCATAAAAAAAGGAGTACCGCTGTACTCCAACCTTTGTTAACCTTAAATCTAATACTATGAAAAACACATTGCAAAGGTACGGACTTTTGGGACATTGACAAACTTTCCAAGAAAAAAAGCATGTTTCATAACACATTTTAATAAGATAAATGCTCGTTTTCACGTCCTTTTTCACTTTTTCTGCTTCAAAATAGAAAAGGAGGTATAGCATCACGTAAAAAAATAAGCAAGTTCTTTCCATTATACTCCCAGTTTGCATTATCTTTGCACTAACACGAAGATAAGCTGCACCTCAGCATAAAAAATGAACGAGTTCATTTTATTCTGCATTCGGTTTGCACTATCTTTGTAATGAGATTAACAAGAACTTATATATGCCAGACTATGATTTAATCGCCATATTAGGGCCTACCGCCTCAGGAAAGACTCCATTTGCAGCCGCCTTGGCCGCCGAACTCCATACGGAAATCATCAGTGCCGATTCACGGCAAATCTACCGGGGGATGGACCTGGGCACCGGCAAAGACCTTGCCGACTATACCGTCGACGGGAAACAGATTCCCTATCACCTCATCGACATAGCCGACCCGGGCTATAAGTACAATGTTTTCGAGTATCAGCGTGATTTCTTGAATGCTTACGAGACTATTAAACAAAAAGGTTGCCTGCCCGTTGTATGTGGAGGAACCGGAATGTATCTCGAATCAGTGCTGAAAGGCTACCGTCTGCTGCCCGTACCCGAGAATCCTGAGTTGCGCACCCGTCTGGCGGACAAATCGCTGGAAGAACTGACCGACATACTGAAAGGTTACAAAAGCCTGCACAATACTACGGACGTGGACACAGCCAAACGTGCCATACGAGCCATCGAAATCGAAGAGTACTATGCCCATACCCCAGTAGACGAACGTTCCTTCCCCCAGATGAACAGCCTCATCATAGGTGTGGACATCGACCGGGAATTGCGTCGGGAGAAAATCACCCGCCGCCTGCACCAGCGCCTGGAAGAAGGAATGATAGACGAAGTGCGCCGTCTGATAGAGCAAGGCATCCAACCGGATGACCTCATCTATTACGGACTGGAATACAAGTATCTGACACTTTATGTCATCGGCAAGTTGACCTATGAAGAGATGTTCACGCAACTGGAAACAGCCATCCACCAGTTTGCCAAACGCCAGATGACCTGGTTCCGCCGTATGGAACGGCGTGGATTTACCATCCATTGGATGAATGCCCGGTGGCCGATGGAAGAAAAGATAGCTTTTGTAAAGAAGAAGTTGGAAGGATGATGAAATGATAAAGTGACCGGGTGATTTAAATCGTAAATAGTAAATAGTCAAATTGTAAATAGAATCATGAGTGCAGAACCCGAAAAGTTGGGAGTGATATACAACCCCAAAGCCGGAACACGGAAAGTGCAGAAACGGTGGAAAGAAATCAAAGAATACATGGACAGCAAAGGTGTGCCTTACGACTATGTGCAGTCCGAAGGGTTCGGTTCGGTAGAGCGTCTGGCAGGCATCCTCGCCAACAACGGCTACCGCACCATTGTTGTAGTAGGCGGTGACGGCGCACTGAATGACGTCATTAACGGCATCATGCTTTCCAATGCACCGGACAAGGAGAATATAGCCATCGGCATCATCCCCAATGGTATAGGAAATGACTTTGCCGACTATTGGGAAATGAGTTCGGATTACAAGAAAGCGGTGGATTGCATTATCAACAACCGCCGCCGGAAAATAGACGTGGGTACCTGCTATTATTACGACGGTGAAAAGCATCTGACACGCTACTTTCTCAATGCCATCAACATAGGCCTGGGAGCCCGTATCGTGAAAATCACCGACCAGTGCAAGCGTTTCTGGGGAGTGAAGTTCCTCTCTTACTTCATGGCACTGCTATCCATTATCTTCGAACGGAAGCTGTACCGCATGCATCTCAAGATAAACGGCGAGCATATACGCGGACGCATCATGACTGTCTGCATAGGCAGTGCGTGGGGATACGGACAAGCGCCTAGTGCAGTGCCCTATAATGGCTGGCTGGATGTTTCCGTCATTTACCGTCCCGAATTGCTGCAACTATGGTCGGGATTGTGGATGCTTATCCAAGGGCGGATTCTGAACCATAAGGTAGTGATGCCCTACCGTACGCAAAAAGTAAAAGTGCTGCGTGCGCAAAATGCCTCTGTCGATTTGGACGGACGTATTCTTGACCGTCATTTTCCACTGGACATCAGCGTACTGCATGAAGCAATAACATTGATTATACCCAATTGAAAATACTTAATCAGTAACAACCTATGATTGAATTAAAGAATAATCCTACCGGAAACTTCTTCCTACTGGCAGGTCCTTGTGTCATTGAAGGAGAAGAAATGGCAATGCGCATTGCCGAACGTATCGTGACCATCACAGAAAAACTGCAAATCCCATACGTATTCAAAGGGTCGTACCGTAAAGCCAACCGTTCGCGTCTGGATTCCTTTATGGGTATCGGTGACGAAAAGGCGCTGAAGATACTGCAAAAAGTGCACACCACTTTCGGAGTACCTACCGTAACCGATATTCATGCCGCCGAAGAAGCCACCATGGCTGCCGAATATGTGGATATTCTGCAAATTCCCGCCTTCCTCTGCCGGCAGACAGACCTGCTTGTAGCCGCCGCCAAAACCGGAAAAACCATCAACATCAAGAAAGGGCAGTTCCTCTCTCCGCTTGCCATGCGCTTTGCGGCTGATAAAGTAGTGGAAGCAGGCAATAGGAACGTCATGCTGACGGAACGCGGAACTACTTTCGGTTATCAGGATTTAGTCATCGACTATCGCGGCATCCCCGAAATGCAGACCTTCGGTTTCCCCGTCATCCTGGATGTAACCCACTCCTTGCAACAGCCCAACCAGACCAGTGGCGTCACGGGAGGTATGCCGCAACTTATCGAGACCGTAGCCAAAGCCGGTGTTGCCGTAGGTGTAGACGGACTGTTCATCGAAACCCACGAAAATCCCGCCGTAGCCAAGAGTGACGGCGCCAACATGCTGAAACTCGACCTGCTGGAAGACCTGCTGACCAAATTGGTCCGCATCCGGGAAGCAGTCAGATAAATTCCATTTATCCGGAATGGAATCCGAAAAAAACAACAGAAGTTGTGATTTATCCAAGGGCTGTCCGACAGATAGTTCAAGAACAATTTAAATTCATAATAATATGAAACATCTATTACGTGGTTTATGGATTGTAGCGTTAATTCTTTGCTGCAATTTTCAGCAGGTATTTGCACAGCAAATGCCGCCTATCCCGGTCGACAAAAATGTCCGTATCGGAAAGTTGGACAACGGATTGACCTATTATATCCGCAAGAACAGCCAGCCTGCAAACCGGGCCGACTTTTACATTGCCCAAAAGGTAGGCTCCATTCAGGAAGAAGCCGACCAGCGCGGCCTTGCCCACTTCCTGGAACACATGTGTTTCAATGGAACGACCCACTTCCCCGGTGATGCACTGAAGCAATACCTGGAGCGTATCGGGGTGAAATTCGGTGAGAACTTGAACGCCTATACTTCCGTAGACGAAACCGTATACAACATTTCCAATGTGCCGGTCACTACTCCGGGAGCCATCGACTCCTGCCTGCTGATTCTGCACGACTGGAGTAACGATTTGACCCTGGACCCGAAGGAAATAGACAAAGAACGCGGAGTCATCAACGAAGAATGGCGCACCCGTATGAGCGCCATACAACGCTTCCAGGAGAAGATGCTTCCAGTCATGTTCGAAGGAACGAAGTATGCCACTTGTTTCCCTATCGGAACGATGGAGGTCGTTATGAACTTCAAACCGCAAACTTTGAGAGACTACTATGAAAAGTGGTACCGTCCGGACCTTCAGGGTATTGTGGTAGTTGGCGATATAGATGTGGACGCCATCGAAGCCCAAATCAAGAAAATGTTTTCTGATATTCCCGCCCAGCCCAATGCTGCCAAACGCGAGTACTATCCGGTAAACGACAACAAGGAGCCTATTGTATTGGTTTATCAGGACAAGGAACAGTCCAATGTACAAGCCCTCATCTTCAACAAGCACGAAGCCACTCCTGACGAGCAGAAAGGCGACATGGGCTATCTGGTACAGAATTATGCAACCACGCTCATCAACAATATGCTGAATGCGCGTCTGAACGAATTGGTACAGACCGCCAATCCTCCTTATATATATGCCGCCACTTATGACGATGATTTCTTTGTTGCCAAAACCAAAGATGCCTTCACCGGTGTCGTTGTCTGCAAGGAAGATGCCATAGAAAATGGAATAGCCACTCTCCTGCGCGAAACAGAACGCGCCCGCCAATTCGGCTTTACGGAAACGGAATACAACCGTGCCCGTGCCGAATATCTGCGCCAACTGGAATCTGCTTATAACGAGCGTGACAAACGCAAGAATGAAGAGTACGTGGATGAATATGTCCGTCATTTCCTCGATAACGAACCGATTCCGGGCATCGAAAACGAATACGCCATCATCAATCAGATAGCTCCCGCCATTCCGGTTGCCGCACTGAACCAGATGATGCAAGCCCTCGTGACAGACAGTAACCAGGTAGTCGCAATTCTCGGTCCGGATAAGGAAGGATTGAAAATGCCGACAGAAGATGCAATCAAGAAGATTCTGAAAGATATTAAAGCTGAAAAACTGACTGCCTACGTAGACAAGGTGTCGGATGAACCTTTGATGGCCGAAGCCCCGAAAGGCGGAAAGATTGTATCCGAGCAGACAGATGATACATTCGGCACTACAACGCTGACACTCTCCAACGGAGTCAAGGTCATTATCAAGAAGACAGATTTCAAGGCAGACGAAATCCGCATGAAGGGAGTCAGCCTAGGCGGTAGTTCCTTGTTCCCCGACTCGGAAATCATCAACATCAACGGACTGGATGCAGTGAGTGTCGGTGGTCTGGGTAATTTCAGTGCCGTAGACCTGGAAAAAGTTCTGGCCGGCAAGAAAGCTTCCGTCAGCTATGGTATCGGTGACAAGACAGAAACCGTCAATGGCAGCTGTTCACCGAAAGACTTCGAAACAATGATGCAGCTCACTTACTTGACGTTCACCGCTCCACGCCGTGACGACGATGCCTTCGCATCCTACAAGAACCGCAACAAAGCTGCTTTGCAGAATATGGAAATGAATCCCCAGGTGGCGTTCAGTGACTCTGTCTCGGCCGGTATTTACATGCACCATCCCAGAAGAGCCAGAATAAAGGCGGACATGATTGACAAGATGGATTATGACAAGATTCTGTCCATGTATCAAGACCGCTACAAAGATGCCAGCGATTTTACCTTTATCTTTGTAGGAAATGTGAATGTGGAGGAAATGAAACCACTCATCGCCGAGTACCTGGGTTCACTGCCTGCCATCAACCGCAAGGAAACATTCAAGGACAATAAAGTGGACATGCGCCAGGGAGTTTATAAGAACGAATTCGTACGGAAGCAGGAAACTGCCAAAGCGTCGAACTTTGTCCTGCTGAACGGTGACTGCAAGTACGACCTGAAAAATGACATCCTGCTGAGTATGACCAGCCAGATTCTCGACTTGGTTTATACAGCCAAGGTACGTGAAGACGAAGGGGGCACTTACGGTGTATATGTAGGCGGCCAATTAAGCAAATATCCGAAAGAAAAGGCTCTCTTGCAGATTGTATTCGAAACCGCTCCGGCAAAAAGAGAAAAGCTGATGCAGATTATCTTTGCAGAACTCGACAACATCGCCAAAGCAGGTCCGTCGGAAGGAGACTTGAATAAAGTGAAGGAGTTCATGCTGAAGAAACATGCCGAAGACTTGAAGGAGAACAGCTACTGGCTGGGAAGCATTGACGAATACCTGTTCACCGGTATGAATCCGATAAAGGATTACGAACAGATTGTCAACAGCATCACCGTGAAGGACATCCAGAAGTTCACCGACGACTTGTTCAAGCAGAAGAACGAGATTGAGGTATCAATGATCAGTCCTGAAACTCCTGACAAAGAATAAGAGAGCCATACACACAGAAGGCTGCGTTGTTCGATGAAAGGCAGCGCAGCTTTTTTTATACAAACTCTATATATACAAATACTATGAGTCTTTTCTTAGATTTGCGCAAGCACGGAAAACTGGCAGAAAAACGAAATCCGATGTACGAAAAAAGTAAATTCGGAAAATTCTGGATGTACTTCATGTTTGTCTTCTGGGCCGGTTACCTGATATTCTTCGGTACGACCTTTGCATTCGCCTTTGACGGCGGTGCCACAGAAGCCTATCACGTAATGAATTCCGGATTGATATTTGTCCTTGTGCTGGATTTCCTGATACGCCTGCCTTTCCAAAAAACACCCACCCAGGAAGTGAAGCCCTACCTGCTGCTTCCCATCAAGCGGAACCGTCTTATCGACTTCCTGCTGATCCGTTCCGGACTGGATGGCTTCAATCTGTTCTGGCTGTTTCTGTTTGTTCCGTTTTCCATCATCACCGTCACCAAATTCTATGGAATCAGTGGTGTGCTGACCTATTGCATTGGCATCTGGCTGCTGATGGTATTCAATAACTACTGGTTCTTGTTGTGCCGCACACTGATGGGTGAGCGCATCTGGTGGCTGGCACTACCGGTAGTAGTATATGGTGGCATTGCCGCCGCACTATTCATTCCGGACAACAGTCCGCTTTTCGACTGTTTTGTCAATCTGGGAGAAGGGTTCATCACCGGTAATATACTGTCATTCATCGGTGTACTGGCTGCCATCGCCCTCATGTGGTTCATCAACCGCACCCTGATGCAGAAACTCATCTACAATGAACTGAACAAAGTGGAAGATACACGGATAAAACATGTATCCGAATACAAATTCCTCGACCGCTACGGCGAAATAGGCGAATACATGAGACTGGAACTCAAGTTATTGCTACGCAACAAGATTTGTAAGCGTTCGCTCTATTCCATCACCGGTGTAGTGATAATGTTCAGTAGTATCATTAGCTTTTCCGATGTGTATGACGGAGGTCTGAGAGATTTCTTCGTCCTTTATAATTACATTATCTTCGGCATCATGTTCCTCAGCACACTGATGGGTTACGAAGGCAATTACATTGACGGACTGATGAGCCGCAAGGAATCTATCTACTCGCTGCTGCGTGCCAAATACATACTGTACAGCATTGCATTGCTCATTCCTACGATTCTGATGATTCCCGGTATGGTTACCGGGAAGGTATCCGTACTCGGTTGCATTGCATGGCTGATATTCATTCCGGGAGCCGTATACTGCTGTCTGTTCCAACTGGCAGTCTACAACAACAAGACTACCGACCTGAATTCAAAGATGACCAGCCGGCAGAATATAGGCACCGGTCTGCAGAATCTGATTTCAGGAGGTGCTTTCGGCATACCTTTACTGCTGCTTTTTGCACTGAATGCCATCTTTGGCAAAGAGGTCACCCCCTGGATACTTATCGGCATCGGCGTGGCATTTATCGCCACTTCCAAATTCTGGCTGATGAATGTATATCACCGGCTCATGAAACGCCGCTACAAGAATATGGAAGGCTTCAGGGACAGTAGACAGAAATAGAAATCATTAAACATCAATCACTAACATGATACGCATCAACAATTTACAAAAGAATTTCGGCACAAAAAAAGCCGTAGATATAGAGAACTACACCATCGGGCAAGGCGATATGCTGGGACTGGTAGGCAACAACGGTGCAGGCAAGACCACCCTCTTCCGGCTTATTCTTGACTTACTGCAGGCAGACCGGGGCAATGTAACCATCAATGACATTGACGTCAGCAAAAGCGAGGACTGGAAGAACTTCACGGGAGCCTTTATAGACGACGGTTTCCTGATAGACTACCTCACCCCCGAAGAATACTTCTACTTCATCGGTAAGATGTACGGTCTGAAGAAAGAGGAGGTAGACGAACGCCTGCTTCCCTTCGAACGCTTCATGAACGGCGAAGTGATGGGGCAAAAAAAATTCATCCGCAACTATTCTGCCGGAAACAAGCAGAAAATCGGCATCATCTCCGCTATGCTACATCACCCGCAACTGTTGATTCTGGATGAACCGTTCAACTTCCTTGACCCCAGTTCACAGTCTGTAATCAAACACTTGCTGAAAAGATACAATGAAGAGCACGGAGCCACCGTCATCATTTCCAGCCATAACCTGAATCACACAGTGGACGTTTGTCCACGTATTGCATTGTTAGAAAACGGTGTTATTATCCGCGATATACGAAATGAGAACAACTCTGCCGAGCAGGAATTGGAAGCTTACTTCAACGTCGGTGTGGAGGAAGAAGCCGTGGAGGAAGAAGCCGTGGTAGAAGAAACGGTAGTAGAAGCAGCCGTAGAAGAAATAACGGAAAAAGAAGATAAAACGGTAGAAGAAAAAAATTCGGAAGCATGAAAAAATATCTTTCTTATATAGTAGCTCTTACTATCATATTGATAGGCCTAAGTTCTTGCCATACTTCCGCGCCACGCCTGGACTACAAAGCCCTGGCGCAGGCATCCGTCCGTTTGGGAGTGGATATTGAACTGCAGGACAACCACAAGCTATACATCCATGCCTCCGAATGGATAGGCACCCCCTATCGCGCAGGTGGCGACAGCAAACGTGGAACGGACTGCTCCGGACTGGTATCGCAACTGTATAAGAAAGTTTACCACACCCGTCTGTCGAGAAGCACAGACGGGCAACTGAAAGAGAGCAGTAAAATCTCCCGCCGCAACTTGCGTGAGGGAGATTTGGTGTTCTTCACCAGCCGTGCTTCCCGCAAAAAAGTGGCACACGTAGGCATCTACCTCAAGGACGGCAAGTTTATACATGCCAGCACCAGCCAGGGAGTCATAGTCAGCAACCTCCGGGAAAAATATTACACCCAACACTGGCTCTGCGGAGGAAGAATAAAATAATACTAATTTTTCCCTTCTTGTGATTTTCTTTACTCTGTCCCGACTGATAGTCCAGAAACTATTAAAAGAAGAAAACAATGAAGAAACTTTTAGGCATCCTCTTATTCATCAGCATTGCGCTGAGCGCCAATGCACAACTTTTATGGAAAGTATCCGGTAAAGGATTAGAGAAACCATCCTATATTTTCGGTACTTATCACCTCTCTCCACTCAGTATAAAGGACAGCATTGCCGCCATGCCGCAGGCCATGAGCGAAACCGCCCAAGTCTACGGGGAAGTTGTGATGAGCGAAATGGCGACTCCCGCCTTCATGCAAAGCATGCAACAGCAGATGATGATGCCCAAAGACACCACGCTGCAAAGCCTCTTTACTCCCGAACAATACGAAGAAGTAGGCAAAGCCATCAAGGAAAACATGATGGTGGACATTGCCATGCTGGCACAACTGAAACCGGCTGCCATCAACCAGCAGCTTGTCGTCCTGCTCTACATGAAACACACTCCGGGCTTCAACCCGCAAGAACAGCTTGACACTTACTTCCAGCAGCAGGCCGCACAGCAAGGCAAGAAAATTGGCGGTCTGGAAACAGCCCAGTCACAAATAGACATTCTGTTCAACAGCCAGACGCTGCAACGCCAGGCAAGCCTCCTCTACTGCGCCATCAGCGACATTGAGAAAGGTATCGACCAAAGCAAACGCCTGATTACCGCTTATGAAAAGCAAGACCTGGACGCCATGTTGCAACTGATGGAAGAGCGCGACGGCAATTCATGCGACCCGCTGCCCGGTGAGATGGAAGCCATGCTGGATAACCGCAACAAGGCATGGGTTGAAAAGATGCCTGCCATCATGACGGAAGCCCCCACCCTTTTCGTAGTCGGTGCCGGACACCTGCCCGGAGACAATGGAGTGTTGAACCTTCTGAAACAACAAGGATACACTATAGAAGCCATGAAATAAATCCTCTAACAATTCTCTCTAACAATTTTTAATGGCAAGCTATACAAAGCGTGACGGTCAAATACCATCACGCTTTGTTTGCATACACACTTTATTGCCCTCATCATACCGTACATCCCGAAAAATATACTACTTTTGCACCAAAGTCTTGGCTGTTATAGTGATAACGGTCACTTTTGACTCGATTCGATAAGAACGCAAGAAGCGAAAGTTATTATCCCTGCTATTCGGAATCTGGAAAATGTTATTTTGCTATATAATAATACGTTGTGAATAAGGATTTTATATAGATATTTACCGAAATAAAGAAACAAAATAGGAACAAAAACATCTTTTTTACGATTTCCCGTTTTTTTTGCTTGCACTACTTTTCATTCCTTTCAGTTGTTCACACTCGAAGTCCTTTTTCCAATCTTCTTGCATAATCTTTGTCTTCAGACAAGCATCGCAAACCTCAAAGTGCAAACCTCGATTTTCTTTCAAGGAACATCCGTTTTACAAAGATACGCTTTTTTATAAAGACATAAACATACGGACAGGTAAATGTACCTGCCTATATTTAGTTTTATTTAGTTTAGCATATATATATGACTAATATCCTAAACTAAACTATTTCTTCGGTTCTTTTAGTGGTATATTTTATGCAGCCAAAAGAGAAGAGAATCCCACAGCCTGTATTTTCTCTTTTCGCTGCAATCCTATTTTATTTATTCCCTTTTATCGGATCTCCCGTTGTGGGAGTTACACCATTGCGTACCGACTTTCGGTCTGTCTGATGAGAATTGTGTCGCAAAGGTATATGTCCTGTCTTTCTTTTGTGCAAGGTCGGAGCCTGACGGTTCACGACCAAATCTCCACACTCTGCAATCAGAGGTAGTATTTGCTTGTGAAACCCTGCATAAAGAGCCAAGACACCTTATGAGGCGACATAATTTCAATCAATCCCGAAAGTAGTAAATACTACATGAGGGATAAAAAAGAAAATCAAATGACAACAGAAAACAGCAATCGTATGTACGAATCAGAAGAAGTAACCGAAATTATTGGCGCACATTGCAGCCTACTCGTTCCATACAAAGGATACACAGAGGGAACGGTTGTGGGAGATTACGGCAACAAAATAGTCGTTCGTCTCAACAATGGTAAGGAGATAGCGGAATACCGTGATGAAGTAATTATCTATGATTAAAAAGGGGAAAGTTATGGGACAAATAGCATTCAAATTCGTCAAATGGGATGTGCCGGAATTGGCGACACTGAAAGACTGCAAGGTTTACAGGTTACGAGAGTGCCTCAATAATGGAGGCAAATTGACCCGTGATGACAAAAATTGGATAACGGAACAAGTAAGAGGATGCTGCCGTTTTCAGAAAGGCATCGCATTAATGGGCTATTACTTCGATTTCTCGGATGTTCTCAAGCGATATTACGTCAAACAGTACGGACATATTGCTGAATATTACGCAATCGACAAAACAGCCTTGCGTTCCTCACTTTACGGGAGAATTGAGAATATTATTGAAGTTAAATAACCAAGAACATGAAAGTTACAATCGAACATGTCTTCTGTCGTTACAGCGATGAAGCAACGGACATTTATTTCCGCATCATCAACACAATCCTTTTTTCAATCGACGAAGCGGAATTGCGTGCCAGCATGGAACGTCTGAAAACGGAAACACATCTTGACGATTATTTCGTATTCGGCTACGGGGCACATCATCTGTGGGTCTGCCAAAGACGCCCCAGCGATCAGGCTAAAATTTTTGAGAACCGGGTAATCATGGCTGAATTTTGATGACGGAGGGAACAGGCTGAAATGGATAACGGACAATTTCAGCCACCCGCCATTTCCTTTTGTATAATCCTATCTTTCTTTTTTGGCTGCGCCATATCCTTTTGTAAAACCGGTCATTCGTGAAAAGCGGACTGCCGCTTTGCCGATAAGACAGGTGTTGCCTTTTTCTTCCCCTCTGCTCCTTTCATCTCATCCAGTCGGGACACGATAACCACCTCGATATGCTGCCACGCCTTTTTGTCGCGACTTCGTTGATATTCCCTCACAGTCATGCAACGTTTGGCGAGTTGGTGCTCCTCTTCTTGCTGCCTCAAATCAAGTCGAACTGCCCCCAGTTCCAATCCTGCCGTTTCTTGCGGACTTACCGCCGAAACAGACTACATGATGTCAACGGACGGATATGCTCTTTCATGTAACTGAACCCGAAGCTGCTGTCCTCTGCTCTTTTTCGGAATGGCTTTCCGGCGAAGTCATCATCATTTTTCCGTTGCAAAGATAGTATGCAGCCGGGAACGACTTCCGGAAGTCTTGACCAATGGCGTAGCCGCATCAATCTTCCTTTATCGAGCCTTGCGGTTTTACCTGCGGTAAAAATAAAGAGTATTGATACGATATCCTTGGTGCATCCCTTTTCTGCACCTACTTTTTGAGGCAGCGTAAAATTGATTAAAAACTTCTAAAAGCAATTCATTATGAAAAAGATTGAAAACAATTTCGCAGTAACCGGATTCGTAGGTAAAGATGCAGAAATCCGTCAGTTCGCCAACGCCAGTGTAGCCCGTTTTTCTTTGGCAGTAAGCCGACTGGAGAAGAACGGCGAGGAATCCAACCGCGTTTCCGCCTTTATGAACTTTGAGGCATGGCGCAAGAACGAGAACGCCGGGGCGTTCGACCAACTGACCAAGGGCACGATGCTTACCGTCGAGGGGTATTTCAAACCCGAAGAATGGAGCGACGATGCCGGTGTGAAGCACAACCGCATCGTGATGGTGGCAGTCAAGTTCTATCCGACCGTCGAGAAGGAAGAAGCCCCCAAGGAACCTGTTAAGAAGGGGAAGAAAAAAGGCAAGAAATAATCTCCTGCATTACAGGAATAAAGCGGCGTAATAGCCGCTTTTGTTTTACTCATTGCCAATCTATCCTATTATAGCAATTCTCTTGTAAACACGATTACTTGTTCTCTTTTACTGCATTCACGAATGATTTGGCTGGCTTGAATGCAGGGATATTATGGGCGGGAATTTTGATTGTTGTGTTCTTAGAAATATTCCGAGCCGTTTTTTCAGCTCTACGCTTTATGATAAAGCTGCCGAATCCGCGCAGGAATACATCGTTGCCTGCGATCATCGACTCTTTTACATTCTCCATGAATGCCTCTACCACAGTCTGTACGACCGCTTTCTCTATTCCGCTCTGCCGTGAAATCTGAGCGACAATTTCTGCTTTTGTCATTTTCTTCTTGATTTTAATGAATACCCTGCAAAATTACAAAATATCGGCTTGATACAACTATCCGCCTTATTTGTCATCCCGGAAGCTGCTCTTGCTGAAACCACCGAATACTCCTTTCAGGAGTTTCCCAACAACAAAGAATACTAACAATACAATTATAATATCTCCCATAACTCTTTCATTTTAGTTAATACATCTCAATATAAAGGTACGAAAAAACTGCGGATAATGCAAATAATCAGCTGATTTTCAATGTGTATTATTCCATTCGGATATTGCATTGCTCCTGTCTATTTCCGTAGTCCCGGTACACGTCCGGGTTTTCTGTTAAGTTGTACCCTGTATTTATTGAGTATGCCATACACTGTACTTTTGCTCCGGACACCGCTCTCTTTCCATATGTCCCGGATTGAATAACCATCGTTATACATGTCCACAATCTTCTTATCCCGTTCCGCTTTACTCAAACTCTTTTTGGTAAGTATGGACGTATTGATACTTTGTTGCAGGCGCATAATCTTATCAGATGATTTTCGCAGTACGGCCACTTCCTCTGGAAGTGCCCCGAACATCATCAACACTTCTGCAGGTGTCGTATCGGCAAACAGTTCGTTACATGTGTCAATCTTATCATGTATGGAGATGATGCGCACCACTTTAATCCGGCATAACTCGATCAAGGCCGCCAGTTCCCGCAAGCCGCGCACGGCATTGCTGAATTTCGATACCACCAGTTCGTCCCCTCTTTCAAGATTCGACATGAGTTGTTTCCACTTCGGTCTAAGCGTCTCGTGTTTGACCGATTCCTCTATCACTTGTACACAACCGTACTGGAGCATCCATTCCTTGTCTGCGTCAAACGCATCATAGGAGTTTGCCTTGAATATATAACCAACTTTTGCCATGTCAATATACAATTCCGATGATAATAAGTGCAAAGATACGAGTTTTATTTGAGTGTTCAAATCATACTATATTAAAAAACAAGAACAGCCCTCGAATCATTCTTTTTCTTTCACTTGTTTTCATTGAAAATCATACTATTAAGTACGATATTAAAAAATGCGCAAAATACGATTTGAATGATACGAAGTATCGAAAATTATATATAGTTTTGCGCAAAATAGTACGAAATAATATAGTATGAAAACATTAAAATCGAACTTAAAACTACACATGATTATAGCCAAAACAATTGCCGTTTCTATTGCCATATTCACGTGTACATCGTGCGATAGCGGAAATGGCAAACGTATGGCGAATGTCAAAACCGACCCAGCCGGAACATACAGGGAATATCTGTCCGATGTACGTAAGCTGGACAACCTTTCCATTAAAGACTTGACCGAACACCTCAAGCAATGGCAAATCATAAGGGATTCCGTTTTCCGGTATCTCGAACGAGACACGCTCGCCCAGCTTCATTCAGTCCATATTGAAGATTGCAAACGGACGCATGATTCCATCCGAATGGAATTTTCCCGACAGGCTTTGTCGAAGCTCCGTACTTATAAGGATGTGCTGTTGGTCAAGGAACAGGTCTCATCCCATCTGAAAGATGCAGAACTGCATCGTGCGGCTGAAGCCATCCGCCCATTCTTTACCTCGTTAGACAGCCGCCCCGTCTGTCCGGGGAATCGGCAACGTGTTCTTGCTGCCTATAGGGACGTACTGACACAAACAATTGATTACGGCATCCACTGCATAGCCGACCTGACAATTTATATCGAAAAAGAGGATGCGGTATTCCGTGCTTTCCTCTCACGTCTGCCCGATTTCGATGGTGTGGATCTTTCCGATATCACACATGACACGGAGCGATGCTGCTCACAGGTATTCCTTGCCGCCGAGCGGAACGACATCACCTATCAGGACGCAATGGTCTATTTGGCCATGCGCACCAACCGCAGGTTGATTCAGAATGTTCAGACCTGTATCGACAACATCCGCGATAAAAAGGTCAGGACACCGGCACATGCGCAAGCCTATATCTGGATGCTCCTCCAACCTTATTCTTCAATGGACGGCTTTTGTATTTCATTACTTTCATCCGAGGAGAGACGCCATCTTGACATGCTTGCCATGCAGACTTCCGACGCTTTCGAGGTTTTGGGTAAAATCCTGCAATCTGGAAACAATCGACTGGACGAGTTGCCCGGAATGCTGTTGGAGGCATTCATACACACCCTGTAACGATATAACACGAAAACAATATGATTATGCTACGACACTTCTATGATGACTTTATGACGTTCGTTCCCTTGCAACTGCCCCAGTTGCTCGATGTGACGACTATGGAGGAACCGCAGTTCTACGGTGACTATGTACTGCTTACGTTTCCGTTGCACAATCCTTATGATTTGGACGAGGTGATGGATATGTTCGAGGACGATATGGAGCTGATAACGCTCTATCACCACATCCCTATGCGCTCCGAGAAATTCGGGCATAGCACCTGTGCGTACTCGAATCCGGCTTTCGGGCAGATGTTCAAGATGAACGCCAAGACGGATACTGAGGGCAAGGTAAACAGCATCATCGTCACGATCTATGATTCTTTGGAACAGATGTACGGAGACTTGTGCCTCGATTTGGAACTCCATTCCAAAGGCGGATTCTTGAAGTATAAAAAAGACAAGGCCGATGTGCTGATGAATTTTATATGAGGAACACGCTGTACAGACAAATGGTCTATTGCATCAACGCCTACCGGACGTGGATAGAGGTTGCCGATGACAATCTTTACAAGGAGAATATCATTTCGAGAACCGACAGGACTGACTATCTCGTTTCCCGCACGCTGGTGTTGCGTGCATTCAAAACGCAAGGTGAATATGCTGAAGGGACAGTATGGCATATTCCGGAGCATGAACTGGACAAGGCGTTGGCAACTTATCGCAAGCAGAACCCCCAATTCAAACAACGCATCAAAAAGGCGGCGATGTACCTTTCTGCAGCAGATGCCGAAACCATTATCCGGTTGGCGACTTATGGCACTGTACAATTGGAACTCATGGTACGTCCCATTCACATACCCGAAAAACCATACTACCTATGTTATTGAATATTCTGCAACTCATGTTCTGTGTTATACCCTTTGCGGTATCGCTGACATTGTACAAGAGCAACAAACGGTGCATGGCAGTCTTTTACATGGCAATGGCACGAAGCGACAAGGCTCGCAAACTCTATGCGCAAATTTGGCTGATATGCCTGCTACTTTTTCACTATGTATATGCGTGCGGTCATATTGGCGAATTTGGCATCCTGCTATCTACCGGAGTCTGTGCCGCCATGTTCTCGTTCAAGCGGACGGATAACTGGTTCCGCAAGTTGCTGGATTGCCCTCGTGCATTTGTCATCCTTGCATTGGTCACAGTGGTCATCGGATTCGTACCGCATTTGTACACGCTGTCGGTAACTGTTACCTTTCTTCTTTTGGCTGCCCTGTTCTATCCCTCTGGTCGGGTCATGTCCGAATGCAAGGATGCGGAAAAACGTACCGAATGGGTGAAGTATTCTCAAACACTGTCCGAATCATATTACGATAATCATCACGCAGGGTTGCCGCATAATGCGGATAACGGCAACTCGGTTCATCCGCAAAATAATAATCATCAAAAACAGGACGATAATGAAAAATAAGCAAGAAATCCCTACCGTCATAGTGGCGGATGTAAAGGTGTTCGACTACCTTAAAGAAAAAGTCGGCGAACGAAAGACGCGGACAGAAGCCTATAGTGACCTGCTGGACAAATCGCTGGCAGGTTTTATTTCCCCTTTTCTAAGGAAACAGGACTACGACCTTCAGCCTTGCCAGTGTCATGTGACCATTTCCGACCTTGCGACGGAGTGGCATTGGCATCGTGCCACTGTCCGCTCGTTTCTGGAAACGTTGGAGGCGTTTGGACAATTGAAACGCACCAAGCTCGCAAAGAGCATAGTCGTCACCATGCCCGTGCAATCTGGTCAGTCTTCGGCCGCATCCGTTGTACAGCGACAGCCGGACTTTGCCATACAACTGCAAGAGGTATTGTCCGATTGGATAGTTGGCAAAATGACCTCTGCGGATGTCGGCAATATCTGCGGTCAGGTCGTCCGTCAGGCGATGACCGGAATGACCGGATACGAGAGCCGTCACTGTCTGGACAGTCATATCGACACAGCATCGGCACACGCCAGTAAACAGGAAGAGGAGATTCGTAAGACCGCCTTGGGATGTATTGCCCACGCCGCCTTGCAACGAGTGCTGCGCAAATCGAGATTCGATGACAGCTCGCCGCTCATTGACTTCTTTCGTCATGACCTCGATGAAGAATGGGTATCCTTCATCGAGGCATCCAAAGAGCTTGCGGAGCTGATTCTCGATACCGAAGCGTGTGAAACGACCTTCGACACGGACGATGACAAAGAACGCCTCAAATCGCTTCGCAAACCCTTTTTATCGCTTTTGGCAAGGACACAGGAGCCAGCGGATTAGATCGGAAACCGGAAACAGATTGTATAACCTCGAACAATCCGCCGCTATCCCGTTACAGGTATCCTGCCGGTTATAGGAGACACACGGGCTTGCCCGTATGCCACGAAACAAAGGGAAGGGGGAGCCTAATACCCCGACCGACATTCGTCAGCGGGAACAGTGTCCATACAGGCAGCAAGCTGGGACACGGCTGATTGTCCACAATAACAAAGGAACAGTATGACAAATCAGAAACAAGTGCTTGATGTGCATGTGTCGAAAGGCATCACCGCCGCCCAAAGCAACGAACATCTGCGTGATCGTAGCGAACGTGCGGAGAAATACGCCATGAGCAAAGGCAACTACGACCCCACACGCAAACACCTGAACTTCGAGATTGCACCCGGAGGCAAAATACGCCCCATTGACACGACTCGCAACATCCCGGAACGGATGGCGGACATATTGAGCCGTCGCGGAATCAAAGACCCCAACGAAGGATTGGCTGAACCGAAATTCCGCACGGTGGTAAATATCATTTTCGGCGGATCTCGTAAGCGGATGCACGAACTCGCATTCGGTACACAGCAAGTGGACTTTGAAAATGGTGCGGACAACACACGCATCAGGAGGGAAGGCGATATCGAACGTTGGGCAAAGGACGTGTACTCATTCGTTAGTGGCAAGTACGGCGAGCAGAATATCGCCGCATTCATTGTACATCTGGACGAGTTAAATCCACACGTGCATTGTACGCTTCTGCCAATCAAAGACGGACGGTTTGCGTACAAGGAGATTTTCGCCGGAAAGGACAAGTTTGAATATAGTGCGAGGATGAAACAGCTCCATACCGACTTTTTCGCTGAAGTCAATACGAAATGGGGAATGTCGAGAGGAACGAGCATATCCGAAACGGGCGCACGCCACAGGACAACCGAAGAGTATCGCCGTATGCTCTCCGAGGAGTGTACAACCATCGAGGAAAATATCGACCGGCATCGGAAGGCTCTCTCCGAACTTCAATCGGACATCCGTCTGGCAGAGCGCAGGGTCAAAGGACTTACGACAATGGTCGATAACCTTGAAAAGTCAAAAGCGGAAAAAGAGGCTCTGCTGTCGGCAGCCGAATTGGATTTGAAAGCGAATAGCGGTAATGCGGCAGAGTTGGCAACCCGGATTCAAACGTTGGAAAAAGAGTTGGTAGGCATCAACAAACAACTGGCAGACAAGCAACAGAAGTTACAGGCCGCTGACCGGCAATTGACCGACCTCAAGGAGGACATGGATGCCATTAAGGATCGTACCCAAGAACTCAAGGAAGAAGCCTACAAGTATTCACATGATGTTCACTCCAAAGTGGACACCCTGCTCAAAGACGTATTGCTGGAAAGTGTGGTCGGTGAATACCGGAATGTATCGGCACAAATGGACATGTCGGAACGGCAGCTATTCGACGGCTCACTCGTTCAATCCATCGCGGAACAGGGCGCAGACATAATGCACTGTGCAACAATGTTGTTCCTCGGAATGGTCGATGATGCCACCACGTTTGCCGAAACTCGCGGCGGCGGAGGCAGTAAAAGCGACCTGAAATGGGGACGTGACGAGGACGAGGACAACCGTGCATGGGCACTCCGCTGCATGAGGATGGCAAGCCGTATGATGCGTCCAGCAATCGGCAAAAGGCCAAAACGATAAGTGGCACACATCTTACGATAAATCAAAAGTATAACGAATAAAATCATTGGAATATGACGAAACAACTCATTCTTATTTTCGCTGTGCTCTGCTCGTTTCAGGCACACGCAGGTGTACACCCCGTACAGGGAGATACTGTCCAACCTCCGTCATTCTATAATGTCACGGAGGAACTTCAACCGATGCAACCCGTCTATCTCGACGGAGTGGTTCTTCCGATGTCCCGTACCGGCAACTGGTTTGTCAGCATTGCCGGAGGTGCGACCGCATTTCTCGGCACGCCACTCGGTTGTGAAGATCTTTTCGGACGCCTGAAACCCTCGTACAGCCTTGCCGTCGGCAAATGGTTTACGCCATCGGTCGGTGCGCGTATCAACTACAGCGGTTTGCAGCTCAAGGATGGCGCATTGTCCACTCAGGACTACCATCATATCCATGCGGATTTGCTATGGAATGTACTCGGCCGCAGGTATGCCCGGCAAGATCAAGTGCGCTGGAATCTCGCACCTTTTGCCGGAATCGGACTTCTGCATAATGCCACGAATGGGCATAACCCATTGGCTATCTCATACGGAGTGCAAGGACAATACCGTATTTCCAGACGGGTAAGTGCCCTGTTGGAACTTTCCGGCACTACCACCTTTCAGGACTTCGACGGCTACGGACACCCGAACCGTCTCGGTGATCACATACTGTCGCTGACAGCCGGCTTCACATTTCACCTCGGAAAAATTGGCTGGAAACGTGCGGTGGATGCAACGGCTTATGTCCGTCAGAACGAATGGCTCGTGGATTATGCCAACTTCCTGTCAAAAGAAAACAAGCGTTATGCAGACTTGAACGACCGGAACCGTCGGACATTTATTGAATTGAAGAAGATTTTAGAGATTGAGGGACTGCTCGACAAATACGGCAGTCTTATCATGGAAGACTGCATTGGCAAGCGTCAAGGTTATCCCACCAATAATTACAGTGGGCTGAACTCACTTATGGCAAGATTGAGAAATCGACACTGGAACGGTATTTCCCCACTTGATTCGACAAATACCCGATATGTCAATAATGGTCGCTTACCCGAAGAATTGGCCATTAACGGTTCGGAAGATATGAAACTCATGCAAGTCGGAGAATGTATCGGCTCGCCTGTTTATTTCTTTTTCAACCTGAATACGGTTCATTTGACGGATGCCTCGCAGATGCTTAATCTCGATGAACTGGCTCGTGTGGCGAACAAATACGGATTGTCCGTAAGAGTAACAGGTGCGGCAGACAGTTCAACGGGAACTCCGGTTCTCAATAATTCTCTAAGTACGTCGAGGGCAGACTATATCGTTGCGGAATTAGGACGACGCGGTATCCCGGTTGAAAGAATCATCAAGGTGAGCAGAGGCGGAATAGCCGACCATGTACCGGCTGAAGCCAACCGACACACGAAAGTGGAGCTGTTTTTCACCGAGGGATAATAGCCCTTTTGTATTAACTGTTATAAATAGTCAGAGTGTCGTTCTGCGGAATGACACTCTTTTTTATGTAATTCACTATTCCACCAATCGCAGTATCGGCTATTCTTGTTCGGTGAGATTTTGTATGCAAAGGTACAGTGTTCGGTCGATTGCCAAGTACCGCTATCGCTAACGGCATCCGGATTCTCCGACAGCCTTCCGCAAATCGCAGATTTGGGTATTCCGTAGAATCAGTCCGCTGTTTATTTGTCTTATTCGCCCTTTTCCCACTGTTGATTCAGCATAAAAATCAATCCCGACAAGGAAGCCGAAAGAGCTTCGATAAGAGGGAAAATAAAAAATCAATAAATCAAAAGACAATGGGTAAATACGATTACATCAAGAACGGCAATCTCCTTTATTGGAATGACCCCGACAATGGCAAGTCTAACGGAGAGTATAAAGTGATTTCCGCACCTGAAGAAGTGGATAGTGACAGCATTATTCTGATTTCAAGCGGTGCTTCGGAAGCAGAAGTTTTTGCGTCGGAATTATCACCGATACCCACACCGAGAAGTTACAAAGAGGAGTTCCGGAAATGGAGAGCGGAACGGGAGGCAGAAGGCATGGAGTTTTTCAATCGACTTTCAGAGGTGATGGAAACAGACATTGATTTGGCAGTTGGCGATATGGTGGCGTTCACAAATGATTACGGAGTGGTATTCGGCCCCAAAGAGATATTGGCTTTCAGAAAGCCTTGGAATGGCGGCAGATGCGTGTATATAGACAGTGATGCCTATTGGTTTCCTGACCGTCCGAACCAACTCACAATTCTAAGTAAAGGAGGTGTGAAATGACAATAAACGGCACTCTCAAACGACTTTGCGGCAATATTGCCGCTGGTCGTTTCAATTGGCGGAAATACTGCAGCCCACAACCTTATTTCGGCTATGAAATATGTGTGACACCATTGCATTGCTCTTATGGACAGATAGGTTATACTGTTCATTTCCCTTATACCAATATGCCGGAAGTGGAATACGATTGGGAATTGAAAAAGCTGACTATTGACGGTGAAAAGTGGAAAAATTACTTACATAATCAATAATAAAAATCAATATAGCACAGAATTTTTATACCAAATGGCAGGACGGAATCAATATTGTGACCTGTCAGACCTACAGTCAATGATTGACTACTTATTGAACCAATAATATGAACAGCCTGCATCGTATCTATAGCATCGGTACAGGCCATAAAAACGTGGAGCAGACTTTTACAGTCCGCTCCACATCGCTTATACTTCGCCTTCTAACGCCGCATTCCGCCGCTGTATTCTGCCTCTTGTAGCTCTTCCCGATATTCTTCCATTTCGTTCAGCCTTTCATTTACCTTTTGCAGATTGGCAGCCAATTCAATATTGTGGTCATACGGAAAACGATGCTGAGTGATCATACCTGCATTGGCAGCCTGTCCTACATCCAGCGTGTCCGATTCCCGGTTATATGCGACATACAGCACGTCACCGTTCGGCATCTCGAATGCCGGTGTCTTTTGCTGTGCCATAGCGGAGAACTGCTCTGCGGCCATATCCTTGGCAACCTTTTTGATTGTCTCTCCGGCAAGATCGACACCGTAACGCCGGATATGGTCACGGACTTCCTGCTCCGTGAATTTCAACATCACTTCGTATGTCCCTCCGACACTTCCATTGTACACTACGGCAAAATTCTTATCCTCGACAAGAAGGTCGTCACCCTTGTTGTTCGTAGGCGATGAATACGTGTATTGCTCGTTGATGCCGTTGCCGTCGTAATACTCCTTGGCGAGCGTCAGCAATCCCTTATAGTCCCCTTTGTCCTTGAGTTCGTCAAGTTGTCTCGTGTCATCGGTGGACTGGAGATAAGCCACCGATGAATAGTACACCTTTTCTTTCGGGGCAACCTCTTGTTCCTCGTCGATGTGCTGCTCCAACTCCTGCGCAATCTTATCCACTCTTTGTGTAATCAGCGAGGCCGCTTTTTTCACATCGAGCAGCGTGGTCTTGATGAATTGAGGCGATTCCTTCAACTCATCGAGCCACCCTTTGAGATACGCGCAACTGTCTTCCTTGATATGCTTGGTCATACCATAACGTTGGGCGACCAGTGCGCTGCCGAGTTCGGCTACCAGTTCCTCGCGTGCATATTCCGGAGAACCGAATGAAGTCGGCTTGAACCGGTCAAGCACACTTTCCGCACCGGTCGAGTGCGTCATCTCGTGGAAAAGCGTTCCATAGAACGATTCCCCCGATTTGAACTGCTCTTTTTCCGGAACGATGATTTCATTCTTTGTGATGGAGTAGTAGGCACTGTCCTGATGTTTCGGCGTAATCGGACAAATCCAAAGGTTATCCTTTATCATCGTATCGACGGGTGCGAAACAGAAATGCTCGCCACTCTCGATTGCCGGACGCACATTTTCCTCCTCCAACTTTTTCCACAGCTCCGGACGTGCTTCCTGCAAATTGGTCTGCGCCACATTGAAGACCCGGAACACCTTCATATTCGGATAGATATTATACTCCTTTTTTTCATCATCGGAGAGTTTCTTGTAATCCTCATACTTGATTTTCTCTTTCGTCTCTTTGTGGATACACGTAAACGTGGTTAGCATGACCGGAAAGGACTTCTCGCCGCGCAACACGGAGACACGAGGCAGTTCCTTTCCGTCCTTGCCGGGATTATTGAGCCGTTGCACACAGTCGAACGTGCAGAAACGTGGAATCTTATATCCCTCATTCTCACAGTGCAGCAACAGCATAAAAGCGTTCATGCCGTTATACTCGCGCCCTGAAAGATTTTTCGGCCATTGCAACGCGCCCTCGGTGAACCAAGGCTTTTTCCAGTCCTTACGGATGCTCTCGATTTTCTCGATCATCATTTCCGCGAACAGGTCAAGAGCCTTATCCTCGCTGTTAGGCCCGTCGGCATTCTTTTTTCTGTACCCAGCCATAAGCGTCACTGATTGTGGTTAGACGAATCCGACACATGCTGTGTAAGCTCTTCTACTTTGCAAGACAGGTTGATTTTACCGTTGTGTGCCGACAGGTTCATTTCCCCTTTTGCGTCCACCTTCACACCAGACTGCAACCACTCCTCACGTTCGTAACCGAAACAGAAGAAGCGTACCCACTGGTACTCGAAGCCGTTCTCGACCTTCTCCGCACTGAATGCCGAGAACACCGTGTAGGGATGTTCTTTCTTATCCTTTTTTTCCTCGATGTTCTGACCCACCTTACCACGAAATACCAGTTCGCCCTTGATACCATCCGCATCATCCGCCGAAGCATTGCACACCTCATTGGCGAAAAGGTTGAAATAGAGTTTCTCACTCCGGCGTTTGAGATACATCGTACCCTTCACTTCGACATACGAGCCGTTCCGATAGCCAGCGGTCTCTTCCTGACTTCCGTCCTTGCGGACATCCACTTCGATATTCATATTCTGGCCGCCCGTTCCCGGAACCGTGACCTTGAGCGGAAAGGTCAGAAATGCCTTTCCATCTTTGTTCGTGCGCATCGACGCATCGCGGCTGATAATGCCGCATACCGTAACATTACATTTAATCATCTGTTTTCTGTCTTTAATGATACATGGATCATCCGACAAGTGAAACATGGGGTTTATTGATGTTGAACTATGGAAACATGGGACTAATCGGGAGCGCGTATCATCGCCCAGACTATCCATCCGGCGATAACCAGTTGCACGCCCACGATAACAAGCGTCGCTATCCATCCGAACAGATGATGGCAGAACAGGACGTGCAGGGCAAGAATGGAAATCCCTGCCAGACATTTGCATAGCTGTATCATCACGCATTTTATCATATCGCCATGCCTTTATCTTCTCAGGTTCTCCGTCTGACCCTGTTGTTGGGACATCCCTTGCTCAAAATTCTGTGAGGCCGCCTCCGACAGGATAATCGTGTTCAGCATACCGGCAACACGCATCCGTCTGGTCTCCTCCGGAAGAGCGTGATTGTTCAACGTGGCCGACAACCGGCTCAGTTCGGCAGCAGTCAGCTCACGTGAGACACACAGTTCTCCATTGTCCACCCGTAGAATGGCTTTGCCGTTTTCGCAGATGGTCAGGTCGCAGTTTTTCATGTTCGGTAACAACGGCTTCAAGTCGATGTTCCGGGAGTCCATAGCCGTCGATATTGCCGCTTTCTGCTCTTCCTCGTTCCAATTGTCAATCTGTGTTGCCAGAAGCATCAGGGAGGCGAAAGCGGTCATAGCCATTTCCACAATCGGGTCGTTGCATCCCGACAAGCCCACGCCGCTATCCTCCGAGGAGAGTAGCTTCTTCATCCATCCGTCGGGTGAAAGATTCTTGTCAGCCGACAACTCTTCAGTTCCCTTATATTTGGCAAGCAGGTCATTGCCATTATGCAGCATTTGTTGTTTGAGCTGTCCTTTCTGGGCGATTTCCGCCAGATACGCTGCAGGATCTATGTCACGGCGTGTCCCGTCAGCATAAATGTTCGCCACTCCGAAGTGCAGATGCTCACCCGTTGTCCGTGTCCCCGTGTTGCCAGATATGCCGAGCCGCCCACCGGCTTGAACCAAATCGCCGACCTTTACGGAAACCTCGCGTAGGTGCATATAGGTACATTGTACCTTGCTGCCATCGGCACGGGCATATTCCACCGTCAGCGACTTACCGCCGGACGTGTTCTTATTGTGATTGACGGCTATAACTTTGCCGCCATTCTCTGTTGCCAGTACTGTGTCGCCGTTACACCGTATATCGACACCCTTGTGCATCTGCTGTTTTGTACCGTCCATCGGGTCTTGCCGCATACCGAAAGGTGAGGTCACGAAAAGGAACTCTTTGCGTTCGACAGGGAACGAGTAACCGTTTGCATTCGTCACCTCCCCGAATGTATGGAGCGGATTGTTCTCCACACCGAACTCCCTGCCTTGAGCTGCCATCTCCTGCATGACCAACCGGTCATAGTGCTGCAAGCCGTTCTGTTCGATGATTTTTTGCAAATTCTCGGCGTACCTGCCGCCAGTGGCGTAACCGGCCTTCTCGATGCTTTGTGTCCAGCCCTTGTAATCGTCCGGGGACAGCTTGAAGCAACCGGCATAGCGGCTGTTCTCCTTCAAAAAACGGGAGTGGTGTTCGTATGAATCGCCCACGCTGTCATAGCTGCAAAATTTTTCATTGGGTTTGTCGTCCGAATACAGACCGTATCTGCCGCCTTCGGCAATCCATGAAGGCGTGGCCTTGATGCCGAAATGGTTGTTCTCGTTCTGTGCCAACCGGCTTCGTCCGTTGCTACTCTCCAAAATTCCTTGCGCCAATGTCACCGAGGCGGGTATTCCGTACCTGCGCATCTGTTCCATTGCATACTCCGCGTATTGCTGTGCATATTCCTGATTTCTGCTCATACTACTTCTCCTTATCTACGAATCCCCCGATGTGTTTCCTGCTCGATGTCTTGTTGTTCTGCAGCTTGTTCACAGATAGCGACACGCTGGCCGGCACGCACGAGTTTGGGCAGATGGCTGTCAAGTTCTTCCTTCGGGAACTCTGCGGAAGACGAGAAGCCACGCTCCGGATTTTCTTTTATCGCGATACCCAATACCTCTGCACCCTTTACGGCATCCTCATTATAGAGCCGGTACACTTCACCTGTGCGGATCAGTTGCAGGGCATCGGGGTGTTGTGCCTTGAGCTTGTCCCAGAACTGACGCTGTACGGAAACATTTTCTTCGTTTTTCGTCTCCTCCGTATGGTTTTCTACCACCGTCTCATTCTGGTGTTGTACATTTTCTTCCTGTTTCTGTTCTCCGACTGACTGCCCCCTTTGTAGTACGTCAGCAAACAGCGTGGCAGCCAGATGGCGTTTATATTCGTTTTTGTCTTCTGTCACCCACATCCGCTGCCATTGCTGCGGAGTAACGCTGCGAGGCTGCAGCTTCTGTCCGTCTATGGTTGCCACACACTGAATACCGTCCTGCTTGGTTTTGAAGACGGACACACGCTGAATCCGGTTCAGGTCAATTTCCGGTGTCGGGCTGCCGAACAAATCCACTTTCAGATCGGGCTTGACCTCTGCCAAAGCGTAATACTTGTATGCCAGTTCCATGCGCACCTTATCGAGGTTATCCATCGCCTGCTTGAGCGTGGAGAAAAAACGGTTCACATCCTCCTTTTCGGGATATACGCTATACCCGTTCTTGTTTTCCGGTTTGATATAGAGTGCCCAGCGGTTTTTGTCATCCTGAATCATTTGCACGGTATCGAAACCGACCTCGTTCGCCCGTTTGACGGCTGACGACACATCCAGTGTCGAGAGCATTTCCAACGTGCGGTTCTTTAACCGGGCCAATGTTACCAATTTCTCTGCAAAATAACCGTCATCGGGTCTGTACCCAAATGCACCATTGTTATTATAAAAATGCACCTGCTCAATTCCCTCTTTCTGCAAAGCCCGTTCGATACGTCCTTTGTTCATGCCAGGAATCTCGTTGTTCGTCTCTGTGGAAGCTCCGGCTGGCAGGATGACATCCGCAGATTTATTCTGCCGGTCGATGACGAGGACGATACTTTTTGCCTCTTTGTCGGGATGGCGACTGATTTCGTTCGCCACGAAATAGTGCTTGGGCATCTGCTCCTGCATGGTCGATGTCTGCCGTCTGTTGCGCATCGTGGCATACTCGATTTTCTCGCCACGTTCTGCCTTGCGGATGACTTCGAGCGCATTGTTTATATCGCTTTCGAGCGCATCCGTCAGGCATGGATTCTCCTTAAACTCCCGACACCAGTAGTCCACCGTCTTAAGGCTTTCATCGGACAGGCGGGCAGGCAGTCCCAGCTCCAACATTTTGATTCCGGAAGCCACTTCCACGACAAGCCGTTCGTATTTCACCGCATCCTCCGATGGAGCCGTGCCGTTTTTCATCACCATGCCTTCCCGTGCAAGCCGTTGCTGGTGTCCCGTAGCACTCACGATCTGCCGCAACGCTTCCTGCACATAGTCGTGGTAATGTACGAAATCCTTTTGGCGCGGCATATAGACCGCATCTTTGTCCGTCTCGTAATGAGGGACGCCGCTGCCGTCCGAGCGCACGGGAACGAGATTGTCCCGCATTTTCTGCAGAAAATCATTGAACCGGCTGCGCAGCCGACGGTTGTCCGCTTCGGTGTAGCCTCTTTCTTGGGCAGTCCCGTCCTGTGCCACCGCTTCCTCGTAACCTTCCTTGTCCACGTATGGCTGTGTCGTCTGGTCGATATTGAAAAGCGTGCGGATCTCCCGGTTATGGATACCCTTGAACTGCGCTTTCTGCTCTTCACTTAATTGAAGATAGGCAGTACGGTCAATGGTCTCTTCCGGATTGTTCCGATTGACGTATTTGTTCCAGTTGTAGAAAAGGAACGGGACGCCCTGCTCATGCTCCCTTACCGCCGTACCTCGCGCCTTGGCATCGGTATAGAGCGTGAACAGGTTGGTTTTGCAACCGTATCTGTCCGAATGCAACGCCATGAACAGTGCATTGAACGGGCTGGCGGATACTCCCTGCGGATAGAGGCGCGGAAATTTCTTACCCGAAGCGTTCAGCCAGTGCCCTCCGGCGTTCGAAGCCTCATTCAAAGCCTTGGACAGCAAGTCGATTTGCTTCTCCTCGGCTTTCTTTTCGATTGATGACTTTTCTTTCATATAATCATGCGTTTATTGTTCGTGAAATTATTGAATGCCTCGCGTGCGCACGATGGTTTCCTGCTGTCCGTCATCGTAATTCTGCGATGCAATCCGGCGAAGCTGGTCACTTTTGGCAAGCACGGCGTTGGCCAACGTATTCAATGGTAAAGCTCCGTTACGGTAGGCATCCGCAACAGTCGGTGTAAGTTGGATAGTATAGGGAACACGGTCTATTGTGGCGATAAGCGTGCTCCCTTGAAGAATCGGATTTATGATGCGTGGATTCAACGGCTCATCCGCATAGCGTCGGTACTGCACATCGTTTCCGGCAACCGCCTGTAGTTTTCCCTCTACTCTCCCTTGTAAAGCCTCGTGTCCTGCTTTGTTCAGCAAATTCATGCCGCCCAGCCCAACAAGGAGCATTTTCAGCAATGGATTACGCACGAACATACCCGCCACAATACTCGCTATCGGTAACAGGTTATCCCCAAAACGCAACGATTGTGTCTTTCCGGTAAATGCCCCCAACAAAATGTCCGGCAACATAGCCATGACATATCCGAGGTTACCCGTGATATCGCCCATACCATCCAGCCCCAACGTACCGAGCAATCCACTCCATCCGTTCGTGTTGGCCTGATCCGTCTGTTCTCCCGGTATGTTTTTTTCTGGAGAAATAACGGGCTGTGGCTCCTCAGTTTCCACCTTTTCCTTCTGTTCCGCTTCCGGTTGCGTCTGCTCTGGCTTGGGCTTGGTCGCCATACCGTTCATTTTCGCTAAATCGTTCAGGTAGGCTTCTTCTTGCCCCGGTGCGACGACCAGAGGTACATTCTTGTACCGTGCATCTTTTCCACGTTCCTTTTCATTGAATCCGCTTATTTCGAAAGGATTGTTGTTCCAAGAGTGCATCCATCCTGAAAAATCAAAATTTGATACAGGTGTTTTCTTCTTCATCTGCTTATTGGCCGCTGTTATAAGCTCGCTCTTTCCGGTCTGTATTGTTGCCGCTTCTTTACGGAAACCGTCGAATACATTTCGTTCGCTGCCGAACACTCCCTTGCTGATGCACTGCTCCACAGAGAGCGTTTCTGGTTTCTCCGGCTCTAAATGGGAGGCAATAGCCGATATTGCCACGTCCGCACCAATGAACTTGGCAAGCGATGCCCATGAACCCACCCCGCCCATCATGACGGCATCCGCCGATGCGCCCAGTACGTGCCCGGCTCCTTTTTCCAGTTTGCTGGGACGGTAGGCCGCTTCTCCGCGAGCTTCAATCTCTTCGGCAAGCGGCGAACGGCTCAACGTTTGCGACAGTCCGAGAAGGCTCGACTGCGCCGCCTTTCGTATGATGTAGTCAGCCGAAGTCTTGGGCATACGCTCCTTGACCAGTTTGTCAATCATCAGTTGCTCCACACGGTAGTCCATGTATGCGTAGGCAAGGTCGCCGCCGAGCTGTTCAGACAAGGCGTCGTACCGTTCCCGTCCCACCTCCTGTACGACGGAATCGCGCCATTTCCCAGCCAAATATGTAAGATCCTGCTGTATATCGGTAGCCTTGGAAATCTTATCCTTGCACATTTCGATGTAATCTTCCGTCTTTTTCGAGTTCCATTCGCCCGTAACCTTGAGTACCTGGTAAGGGTCGCTCATCGGCTGTGCCGAAGATGCCATCATGCTCAGTATGCCGCCCAAAGAGGTGGAATACTCCTTCATTTCCTCGCCCTGCTTCTTCGTGAGGTAAGCCTGTGTCTTCGACATGACGGGTACGAGGTGGCACTGGAAATAGTCGCTCACAAGGCGTTCTATCTCCGCAAATTGCCGGCTATGCTTGATTCCATCCATATTGTGTCCTTATATATTTATTTGTTTCAACAGTTGTTCTTTCGTCTGCTCGATGGCGTTGTGGTAAACCTCCATCTGGCGGGGAAAGAACTCTTCCAGCCATGCGTCCTTTTCGATGTTGTCATGTATGAAGCGTATGGCCTGTTCCCGTTCTATTTCTACGGAGGCTTCGCCCTCTTCGCGGTTATTGAACCATGCTTTCGTCCACCACCGAACGCCTGCCCGGTCGTGATATACCGAAACAATCCTCGGTATATCGAAACTCTGTATGTCGATATCCAGTTCCGCCAACGGGTCGATGAGACCGCCGAACGTTACGGCTTCGTCATAAAGTTTTTTTTTACGTCACCGCCCATTGAGGGGAGATAAACCTCATGCCGCAAGGCGAGATAATTCAGGAAGTCCCCGATGAGCAGGTTCTGCACCTTGCAAGCGAGAGGCATGGCTTTATGTCCCAGTCCGAGCGGATTGGCCATACTCGGCATGTTCTCGTAGAAATACTCCTTCATCGCGCCCATCGTGAAGATATGGCGGAGTGATTGTTCCGTATGTTCGGGCAGTTTGTATGCTCCACGTCGCAAATCCTCCATGTAATACGGCAGGAAATGTAGCATCAGTTCTTCTATTTCCCTCTTATCCTTTTCATAATCAGTCTGGAATGCCATGCCCGAATCGAATGAAGAATCCATATCGTATCCTCCCGCCTGACGCATTGCCCGGATATTCCCGTACAGCATGGTCAGGAACTCCAACGGGTTCAGCTCCTCGTCTTTGAAGCGGACTTCAAGATGTAACTTCTCACCGCTCAGAGCTACGGTCTGTCCAGCCTTGACCCGCTGCCCGAATTGGGCAAAGATGTTCGCCAAATGCCCGTATGTCACTTCATACGCTCCATAACGGATGGTCTGGCAGATACCGTGTACAGGGTCGTTGCCCACGCCCGACACGATACCGCTTGCTATGGCCGAAAGCATATAGCACCGCACGTTGAAGTCGATGCCGTGATGAAAGAATTTCTCTCCCGTAGCGGAATCCGTCTGCTCGCCGTAACCGAGCGACAGCTCCACGTCCTTTCCCTGCGGTTCCTCGAAAGGCATACAATAGCCGCTCTCGGAGTGCAGGATCATTTCTTCTGTATATTTCATTCTTTATTATCGTTGGTTCGTTATACTATCTTCTCATCCCTCCGCTATGGTTTTGTTCCTCGACCGGAACGGACGGTGATTGCCCTCTCGCTACGCTCTCCGGAACCGATGTGCGAAAGACACCGGCATTATTGCCGATAAGCATCATGCCGAGGAACGCGCCTGCAATTTTGCCTAACCATCCGAAGCGTCCGAATATGAGGAATGCGGCGGCGATTAACCCCGCAATACTCAGTCCCGACACGTTGCCGCTGCCGAGGTTGCGGAAGAAGTTGCCGAACATATCGGAGAGACCGCCGCCGGAAGCTCCGCGCAGAAAATTCGATACACCGTCCAGTTTGTTGTCGATACCGGCCACCGCACCGCTTACCGCACTGACCGCTTCCCCGGCTTTGTCTTTCATCTCACGCACATTGTCTGCCGTGCCTGCGATAGCGTCAGTGACGGATTCGCCGACAACGGCATCACTCACGATACGGACAACGCTTTTGTCGGAGGTCAGCTTTTCCCAACCCACATAACCGACCGCTCCACCGATGGTTGCGGTCTTGACGGCCTGACCTGCGCCACGTAATGTCTGCGAGGGGGTCAGTATTGCCTTGCCCACACTCTTGCCGGTTGCTGTTGTTGCCGTACCGACACCTTTTGCGGCCTTGCCGCCGTATTTCAATACTGTGTTCCAGAATCCCATATATCTCTTTTTTTATGGTCTTACATTTTTTCCTATCTGCCGCCAGCGTCTTTTGGCCGCTTCCACGATGTCCCGTTTGTCGGTGACGGGGCGGGAACCTTCGTCAATCTCCCGCCATATATCGCCCATCGTGGTATATTTCACCGCCTTAGTGAGCCGTTGCAGTTTCTTGTTCATCATCTTGAGTTTCGGACGGATGCCGAAGACGATTTCCATGCGCTCCTTTTCCGTCATCTTGTTATCCGACAGGCACGCCATACGGATGTCATTCACGATTTCCACACTATTCATAATCAGTTCCCGGTAAATTCGATTCCGTTGCGTCGAGAGAGCAACTGCCAACGCATTGGGACTGTTTCGGCTTACCTGCCTGGTAAAGTCGCCCATGTTGTCCGTCAGCTTTGATATTTCATGGTAGAAACCGTAAATCTGCGCTGCATAGCAGACAATCGAGCGGAAGGAGTCCAGATAATTGTTGAACTCCCGTTGCAGGTCGGTCGTGGCTTTCACTTCCTCTTTCGTCCATAGATGGCCGGTGGTCTGCATCAGCATGACCTTTTCCTGATTTTTCAGCTCTTTTTCGGCCTTATCGGTATAGAGCAGAATCATACCGGCAAGCACGGGGTCGTTCTGCGCCTGCACCTTGCCGATACCGATGCACAGCAATAGAATACCTATCCAAATTGTCCTTTTCATCCTCGGTTTCATTTTATCGTACAAGGGCGGCTGCCCTGCGCCAACGAGACATGGCCATGCGTGCCGCTTCCCCGTTATTGCGGTCGAGCATCCCGGCCGTCACATTATTCCATAAATCATTGAGAGTATAATACCGTATGCTCAGATAGAGCAGGTGCAATTTCCGACTGAAAGCGGAAAGTTTGTCGTTCAATGCCCACAGTGTCTTGCTGCGTTCTGCGCCCGTGAGCATATTTTCATTGCCGCCCTTGGCTACCGCTTCATTCAGGAGCGTGAAGACCGAAACCAGTTCCGTCGCCGTTTCGATATACAGGTTGTTCATACTCATGCCGGCGATGATACCTTGCGGATTATTCTGGATGGCTTTGCCCAGTTTTCCCAGCGTAATGAAGATTCTCACGCCGTCATTATATAGGTGAGTGCAGGCTTTCAGTGACGACGCATAACCGCTGGCCGTCTTGAGATAGCTGTTGTACTGCTTCTCCCATTTGTGGATGCGGTTAAACTCGGCGGCGATGCTGTTCTGCAGCAATGCCGTCTGCGTCTGACCCTTTATCTGCTTCTCAATTTGGCCGTTTATCACCTCGTTGCCCTCTGCCAACGCCATCCATTCCAACGGATTGGACGCCGCGATCTGTGCCTTTGCCGCTTGTGGTAGCAAACCGGCAAGCAACGCCACAAGCACGGCTATGATATGCTGATTAGTGATTCGTAATCTCATAAATTCCCTTTTTTCGTTTATTGTATTCGACCCGTTCGCGGATGAGCCTCACAACATCAAGATTGCGCCTGATACCGACCAAATCAAGCCGGGGCGTGTTCCTGTCCGTTGAGAAGATGCGTACCGTCTTCAATCCGCAAAGCTGTTGCATGAAGCTCTGGTGTTCCACAAAATCCACGATGCGGTATTGCTCCATATAGTCCGTCTTTCGGGACAATACTCCGTGTTTGCTGATAATCTGCTCGCTGCCTATATAATAGCGTGTTCGACGCAGATAGATGAGCCGGTACAGCAGCACAAGGGAGAGCAAAACGGCGACCCATACGGCAAAAGCGGTGAAAGGTCGTCCCTCCATTCCTCCGTAAATCCATCCTGCGGCACACACGATAATGGCTGGCAGTTCGTCAATGACGAATTGTATCCGGTGCGGTTGCAGCACGATACTCTGAAAGCGTATGGGCTGGTTGGGCATCATCGGTGAAAACGTGTTTGTTGTTCTTCCTCTGATTGTTGCTCTCGTGTCAGCGTTTCATCGACCGATTCTTCCTGTTTCTGTTCAGACAGCAGTTGCTCATTCCAGTCCTTGTTTGGATAGGTCGGTTGTTCGCGGACACAGGATATATCCTTTGCTTTGTCCAGACCGAGAAACTCCCGTAGTCCATCACGGAACTCCTTGTAATGCTTGTTCATTACATCCACCTGATCCTGTATATCGTCCGGATGGCAGAGACCGCTCGAACGCATGGACATGGCTTCTTCCCAAGCGGATTCGTACTTTCCATAACTCGACTGCAATTCCTTGGGTAATTGTTCGATGTCGCCACTGTCCAAGTCCTTGTCATTCGGGACAGTATCAAGATAGGGCTTGCGTTCGGGTGTTTCCTCGATAATGGAACGAACCACCCGACATTTTTCATCCATTAGGTTTTTGGTAAAATCCATTCCCGCAAGGTCGGTATCGAAGCAGATGTGCTGCCGGGCAGGAAGAGTGGCAGAAAGCACACCGCGCATCTGTTCGACTGTCGGGTTGCCACCTGTAGATACGAATACCGCTTTGCGCAAATCCTTGTTCTGGGCCTGATGAAGTTGGTAATAAGCCATTGCGTCGTAGGCGCTCTCGAACCAGTAGATATGCTTGGCTGCCGAAAGAGGTGTCCGGGCAGGGCTGGCGATCCACAGACCTTGGCTCGAATTGCTCCCCTCGGCTTTGCCTTTGTAGCTGCCGCTGCCGTCCATGCGTTGCCGTCCGCGTTCCTCAAAGCCAACAACCGTCCCGTCACCCTGCGGAAGTGTCATGTGAAACGACAGGTTGGTGTACTGCGTGCCGTCTGCGCGATGCTTCGTTGCCAGACAGAAATCCCGATGAAAGGCATATTGCGTGTAAAGGTCGATGCCCCGATGCTTGAAGAAAGGATAGAACTTCTTTTGCGTCGCCCGATCCTGCGGATTGAACTTATGGATGTCATAGTCCTCTATATTGAATGGCTTGATGTCCTTTTGGGGACGGACAATCCGTGTTTCCCGTTCCGCTATGGGATGGTTCAGCAACCGGTTGCATACGAGATTCACAAGCCTGTCCGGAGAAATGCCTGCATGGTATTCCGCAAAGAAATGCGGATGTTCCTTGATAAAGGAAATGATATTATATGATTTCTGCTGTTGCGGTTTGAAACAGCACTTGCCCTGCTGCGTCACGATGAACTTGTCGTTGCGGATGCGCCGTCCGTCGCTGTCTAACCGGACATACGAGGGATAGCGCAAACCGTCTCGGCGGTTCAGGTGGTAACCGGCATCTATAAGCACATCCTGAATGTTCAGCCTGCTTAAAAAATCGTTATAAGTCAGTTCGCCCTCTCTCATATTCTACCTCCCCATTCTCATGTCATTGACTTCCCGGTTCATCTCTGCCTCGAAGCATCGGATGGCCACATCCCTCGGCGTATCGACACCGGGCTTGAAGTAAGGGCGTGGAGGGCCGCCGAAACGTTCACCATAGAACTCCGGCGCATGGTGATGATGGTGGAAGCCGTGTGCAACATCCGCTGCGACCACCGCACCTGCGGTCAGGGCGGCAAAGATTTTCGTGCCGATGCCTCTCTGCGCTTCCGGGCGTGTCTTCATGTCCACCTCGTTGAAAATCTTGGAAAAGAGTTTCATTCGATGATAGTCGTCCACCGCGAGAAATTTGTCGTAGTCCCGTTGAGTTATCTCGTGGCTGATAACTTGTCCGTCTATAACGGCGGTCATTTTATATTTTCCCTCTGTCTCTGCCGGTTGTACGGCTATCTCGCCGACTTCGACCTCCCGACCGTGTTTCTCTTCCCGATACCAGCCTTTACCATCATTTAGCAGCTGCAGGTCACGCCCGTCCACAGCCGCACCGATTCCGTTCTGCATATCCTCGTGCTGTACGACTGTTTCCTGCGGCATGAATAATTCTTGTTCCTGTCGTTGCCGGTGTTCCAAATCCCGCTGTACTTCAGGATGCAGGGCTACGGATATGCGATGCTCGCTGTCGAGATGCCCCATTGTTACCTTTTCGGCAAAATCGGCTCCAATAACGTTGTTCAGAATTTCCAGCCGTTTCTCGATGGGCTGCTCCTCGATGGAATTGGAGGTCAGCACGACAATCTCATCGTCCGTCAGGTCGTACACCATGTCGGCTGAAGCCTTTTCGGATTGTACGGTAAGCGTCCGTGCCTCGGTATCGACGATAAGACCGTGAGAAGCAAGGCACTCCTGCCATTTCTCGTTGGAAAAATAGACCGGAGAGGTAATCAGTTCCTTGTAAGGCCGTGCCGGTTCCTGACTGCGTGGTCGGCTGACCATCGGCGTGATGACCGCCTGCAAGTCCCGCAGTACGTCTCGTTGTTGCAAAGGCTGCGTCTGTTGTCCTCCTTTGTAGTAGAATCCGTAGCCGCCCGATTGCAGTTCGCCGGGCTTCATGCGACCGTCCGGTCGTTCGGGTACGATGGATGGCCCCGGAAAGAAAAGCTGGCCACCGATCCTGCGCAAGTGGAAACCCCACTGGTTGCGAGGTGTCCAGCCGAGAAACGGCGGGGGCATACCCAGCCGTCCCATGTGCCCGTATTCGCCGATGCCGATGCGGTAACCGTGCAGCCCCATCGCCACACGCCCGTTGGCATTGCGGGCATGTACGAAGTTCTTAGGCAGGTAAAAGTCCTTGGCAACGATGCTCGTAAGCACGTTGTAGGCTTTCTTGTTGGCCGTGTTCGTTCCCCAGTCTGTCAGAGCCAACATCTGACGTTCGGTAATCGGATAGACCAGCAACGGAGAATCATGCCCCTGCACGATCAGCCGGTAGCCCCCTCCGTCAAACGCAATATGGGCTTGCAGCCCGTTGCGCATCAGCATAGTGCGCATTTCGGGCTGCAAATCCATCTGCCGGGGATTGGTATTCGTTCGTATCGCCATAGTCTGATAGGATGATTGTTGTTATTATGCGTCGCCGCTTTCCATTGCCGCCTCCAATTGTTCATCCTTGTGGCGGACGAACGCGGCGGCGGAATCGTTGCAGACAGTCAGATTGTTTTGCCGGCAATAGCCGACATATTCTTCCTGCCATTCGGCGGAAAAATGATTGACGTAATCGAGCCAGCCGTACTCACCGCTCTGCATCTTCTCGATGAGCACCTCTTCGGGATAATATTCGTTTTGTGACATAGCTTATGAATTGATGGTTCTACTTGTGGAGTGCTGCCGCACGGTTACGTTCACCGCTTTTCTTCTGCTCGTTCCACATCTCTTCGGTGTAGTCCTCTTCCGAAACATAGTCCAGATTCCCGTCGTTATCCATTACCCAGCAGCCGTAACAACCGAAGGTGTACTTGTCCCACTCGCGCTTGGGCTGGTTGCGCCATTGCTGCGCATCACCCGAACAGAAACGGATGCCGGTCTTGGCGTGCAGGTCGATTCCCACAGTGGCAGGTTCATCGTCCACGACAACCGTCAGCGGTTCGCCATGCTGCATCCCGTTTATCTCCACCGCACCGAGGTGCATAACTTCGGCCAGCACCTTCAGGTTGCGTGCGATAATGGGCGTGGGGACATACATCACCTGTTTCGTCCCGGTGTCGATCTGTACGAAAGCCTTGCTGCTTCGTCCGTCCGCCATCTCCACATCGGCGATAATCGCTTTACCTGCGAGCAACTGTTTCTGCTGCGCTTCGTCGTAACGTTCCAACGGCGAGGATTTCAGTGCCGGATAGAAGACCACATCCGCCTGACCGTTGTCCATGCGGATAATGGCGAAGCGGCTCCGGCTCTCGATTCGCTCACCCTTTTCATCAGTGATACGCACGGGAAGTATGGGGGAATGTCGTCCGTTGCAAATATCGTCCAATACGTGCATCGGCAAATCCTCGATCATCTCACGGGTAAGACCGAATCGTTCCAGTGCCGGGAAGGGTAATTCTTCAAACTCAAATTGTACTTTTTTCATACTATATTCATATTGTAAAATTATACTTCTACAAAGATAGTGTCACCTTATTTTGATAAGCAAAAAGCACAACTATATAAATGATTAGAATATAGTATTTTTATGATATTAGTACGATTTCGATGATATAATCGTACTAATTGACGTAAAAAACACAAAACAACAAGACAAAGAGAGGTAATTTATTTCCGCTATAAAGTGGACGTGGTAATTTTGCCGTATGAGAAAGATTTTACTGATGATAATATCGGGTGTCTCGTTCTGTACGATACCCGTTCACGCGCAATTCTGCACGATTGCCACGACACCCCAACGATACAAAGTGGAAGCCCTCTATGAGGATATGAAAAAGCCGGAGCCAATGCCCGGAAGCACGGTTCCCGTACAGGAAATGGCATCGGAAGTTTTAGGGGTGGCTGAAACTGCCGATGTCCGCAAGAAGATATGGATTGACCGTTATCTCAGCGTGTCTTATCCGCTGCGTCGCATCCGAATTACTTCCCCTTATGGCTATCGCAAAGACCCGTTTACCGGAAAGAGGAAGTTTCACGGAGGCATCGACCTCCATGCCCGAAGCGAAAAGGTATTGGTTATGTTAGACGGTGTGGTCGTGAAAGTCGGACAGGATAAAACGTCCGGCAAATACGTGACCTTACAGCACGGAAATTACCTCATTAGCTATTGCCACCTCTCACGAGTGCTTGCTGTAAAAGGCGCGGTGGTTCATCCTCGTGATGTGGTCGGAATCACCGGTTCGACAGGTCGCAGTACGGGCGAACATCTGCATATCACTTGCAAACTCAATGGCAAAAGCATCAATCCCATGCTCCTGTTAGACTTTATCAAGGCCACGCAGCAGGAGTGTGTGTCGGCATTACTGCAAACAAAAAAATCAAATTGAACGGAATCTGGCCTGCAACTCCTCTATTTTCGAGATCAGTTGCTCGAAGGTAAAATGCTCGCCGTATATCATAGACTCCTGCATGGCATTATAGTCATCCTGCCATACTTTCAGCACTTCTTCAGGAGGTAACAGGACGATACGTTTGCGTATGTCGGGCGTATAGTCCACATCCTTGATGGAAGTGAACAGCTCCCTGTGATGGTGGATGGTGCTCCATAACTCGTCATCGCTGACGGCTTTTTGTGCAAAAGGCTCGTCCATCATTTTCATCAGATCGTAAAGATGGCGCGACTTGCGATTGGCATGGCGGCAACCGTTGGTAGTAAACAACTCGTGAAGCAGGAATGCTTTTTCCAAAAAGGTCTTTTCCGGTACGGCCGAGATGATATCCACATCCGCAACTGAAGTGTCTATCGTGGAATTTTTACTTACCAAAGACTTTACTTTTGCCTTGGTAGTAGGCTCGAACAACGACCGTGCACCAATTTCCAGCAATACCTCAGATTGCAAATAATCGGGGCCGGTATTCCCAAAGACCGATTCGTAAGCGATATGCACTTTGCGTGGTTCTGGATAGGTTGCATCCCCTTCGCCGTCCGGATCTGGCGTTATCGTGCAATGGTCAGCCAGACCTTTCTCATTGACGATTTCCTGCAAATCCATAGCAAAGACCTCCTTGACAAACAGCGATGATGCCTTACGCAGTTTCTTCAGTTGTTTTTTGGTCAAGTCACCTTCCAAGCCGAAAACGCTTCGGTCAATGGCAAGGTCGATGTCCTCCGAGAACCTGGAAATCAAATTCCATACTTTGCTCAAAGATGATCCTCCTTTGAAAACCAGCTTATCCGCATATGGTAATGTATAGACCGCTTGTAGAATCCCTGTTACCCAAATATCCTTTTCTATCGCCTTGGGGTCATCAATGCCCAACCGCAGACTGACTTGTTCGTAGATGGTACGGCGCGTATCCGCCGGAAGTTGCAGAAATTTATTCATAGTGCCTTCAATATTATAGAGCGAATCCATCCCGGAACAAGTTTCAAGTCCTCGGCAATCAGCTCTTGGGGTTCATTGGATAGTAATTGTTTGATACGGTTGAGTTGTCCCTCACTCACGTTGCCTTGTCCCAACCTCTGGAGGGCGAATGTAATCAGCATGATAAGTTCTGATTTGAAATTGAGTTTCTTGGGTACGACGCGCTTGAAGAGAATACCTCTACCGTTATATATTTTTATTCTTCGGGATGTACCATCGGTGAAATAGACCGCATTCATCGGCACTTGTGTAGAGAGGCCGAGCTTGTTCAATGCAGCGTCCCCGGTAGGCACGATACGACACTTATCCCTTTGGGCAATGGCTTGTGCGACATCATCCACACTGGGATACACGATTCCGAAGCCGAACTCGATATCGACTTTCGGCTTACAGTAAATACCTCTTGCAAGACGGATTATCTTTCCGGACAACGTGATACGCTCAAAAACCTTGTTGATGGTCTTCTGCTCTCCCATATCCGCGAAATCACTTGCAAACAGTATAGCACCGTGCTTTTTCCTGTTTATGACGGCAATTATCTTTTTATCAATGCTTTGGGCGGTCATTTTTATTGCTGTTTTGTCGTAAAAAACACACTTTTTTACGACATTCTCCACTGCAAAAGTACAATGTTTTACCGAATCGCCCAAACAAAATTGATGATTTTGTTTCTATTTCCTGTTTTACTCCCATTTCTCCCTTCACCTCGTCGGAGCTGCCCTCCATTTTCGTCGGCGAATGTAGGACGAAGCGCATAATCGCCAAACCACATTGCCATTCGGATAACGAAAACAGACTGTTGCACGGTCGGTTTTCTATCCGGGTTTGGCTTATGATGCCGTAGCTTCTTCCTTTTGTTGCCTCAAAAATAGAGAGTACAGCCCTGCAACTCGAAAGCAGGGAAAGAAAAACAAAGTTTAACGATAAGTAAAGAAGATGAAAGAAGAAATTAAACAGAATGGCAGAACGGTGTTGTCAAGCACGGACGGTTTTTCAATGCCTATGTTTTTCAACAACTTGTGCGGCAAAAATTTCTCAGGCGAAAAATACCGTGACTATATCCGAGACATCGCTCTTGGAGAAATGGGCTTCATGCCCGGAGAAATCTCATTGTACCGTGACGGCAAACAAGTCAGAACCGGAATAATTCCGAAACTCTGAACATAAACAGACTTAATAATTTGTAGATATGGAAACAGTTACTATTCATCCGGCGGAAGCCTATCTCCGCAACGAACAAAATCCCACCTCCTTGTATGTACGGATTGGTGGACAACGTAGGCGTTTGTTTATCAACCGAGACGAAAATATCATTGGCATTATTGCACCGAGAAAACGAAAAAGAGGTCATGTTTTCACAGATTGGGCAAGCATTGAGAAAATATATTATCCGTCCTATGCCCAGGAAGCGAATACGGACAGGAAGCTGATTCTGAAGTACCAGAAACTTGCACGGCTTGCCACGCATACAAACGACTGGCTTCGCACAATCGCCGATGCGGATTTGGATAAGTCCCTTTACGAGAACCACATCACTACCGGTACACGCATCGACGGCAAGTGTATCGGGCTTGCCACAATCGAAAAATATTGCGGAACGACAGAAATGCACCTCTTCAGGCAGGCAATGAAGAACAAAAAAAGTTTTTCCACATGCCGGTTTGACTTCTGTGGCTATGACGGTACGCTGTGGTGCGAGCCACGAGATAATGGCGACATGGCAGCAGGCTTCAGCAAGGAATACAGAAATTGCGGCAACGGTTATTACTACCTGCTTATCAATGACGAATATATGATCGGTTACGACATCGACTGACAATCATAGCATCGAAAGCAATCCGTGTCAGGCAAAGGCTTGGTACGGATTTTTTTGCATTCCGGTCTGCCGACAGTTTCCTTTTCTACGTGTTACTTTCTCCCTTTTATTGATCAAGTCTTTCTTCTTTTTATAGTCTGCCATCCGGCATCGTGCGGCCAGTTTGCCTCAAGAGACTTTCTGCATTTTGTGTAACACGTTACATAAAGTGCGGAAAGCCACTTTTGCAAAAGGATGGACGCGGACAGACTTGAAGTTGCGGATGACGATATGAATATTGTCATCCGTAGTTCCAAGACAGTCCGCCGTGAAGTCCGTCCGGGCTGTCCGCTTCACTGTTTTACCTATTCTCTATCCTTTTCTAACCATTTCCATTTACCTATTTTCTGCTGCCGTGCAACTGCCGGGGATTGAATTTTTCCGCGAAGGTAATCTGCCCGTCCCAATCTTGCCAATGCCGGTGTTCCGCCGCGAGTGAACCGCAAAAATCTTCCTCTCCGCTGTCGAGCGTATTTTTACGGATCAGCCTTGTCCGATTGTTCCTGTCACCTTCTGAATGCAGAAAAAATCATCCCGACGGTCGCAAACAGGCCGAACAAAGGGAAATAAAAAAACAAGGTTAAATATGAGTTACGACAAATTGAAATCACTGGTAGCCAACGTGGAAGCCATAGAAACCGCAATGAAAATCAAGGTGCAGGGCAGAAAGGCTACACAAGAGGAAAAAGCTGTATTGTCCCGATATTCGGGTTTCGGTGGCATCAAGGAAGTGTTGAACATCGGCACAGACCGACCCATAGGCGGCAACATGGACGAACCAATCCGTAGGTTGCAGGAACTTATAGACGCATATCCCTATTTCTCGGAACCGATGCGGCAAGCCGTCACCGAGAGCATCAAGGCATCTGTCCTGACCGCTTTTTACACACCGAAATTCATTGTCGATGCGGTGGCAAGGCAGATACACACCACGTTCCGACAAAACGGTCTGCAAATGCGCTCGTTTCTCGAACCGTCCGCAGGAATTGGCGGTTTCCTGCCCGTAGCCATGCCAGACACGTATGACTATGCCATTGAGAAAGACCATATTTCGGGGCTGATACTTTCGTTATTACAAGATGATACGGCAACAAGTACGGGAGGATTTGAGACAATCGGAGAAATGGGTTTTGAGCATACAAAGTTTGATGTCATAGCCTCCAATATCCCGTTCGGGAATTTCCGTGTCTTCGATGCGGAGCTGTGGAAGAAAGGCGGCGCATACGAACAGGCCACCAAAACCATACACAACTACTTTTTCGTCAAGGCTATGGAATTGCTCAACGAGGGCGGTCTGCTGGCTTTTATCACATCAAGGGGCATCGCAGACACAGCAGGCAACAAGTTCGTGCGTGAGTATCTTGTGAACAATGCCGACCTGATTAGCGCAATCCGTTTGCCCGACACACTTTTCATGCAGACAGGCGGCATCGAGGTAGGCAGTGACTTACTTGTGTTCCAAAAGCATACGCACAAAGCGGCATTGTCGCTCCGTGAGCGGTCGTTTCTGCAAACCTATAAGGAAAAGGTCGAAGCGGCAGGAACAATGACAGAGAATACCAATCGGATTTTCACCCTGCCTAAAACCGCATTGGCGACAGGAAGCCGCATTGTGATGAACCAGTACGGCAAGTATGTACGCAAATATCAGTGGCTCGGCGATGAAAATGCCATGTCGCAATACCTTTCCGCATTGCTCAAGCATGATTTTGACCGTTATTTCCGTAAGGGGCTTTTCATGGGCGACGGATGCGGCGAAGCTCCGGCACAGATGTCGCTTTTCGGCAGCACAGCCATTGAGACAGCGAACAGAGGCAGACGTGCCTACACGGACAAGCAGGAAGCATGGATGAAAGAGGGCGCAATGGTGACATTCGAGGGGCAGGTCGGAGTTATCCGCTTCCGCAAGTCAAGCCATTATGAAGAAATGGCAGTCGATTTCGTGCCGGTGGACGAGGGTAAGGTGAACACGGACAGGGCGAACGACTATTTTCCTATCCGTAAGGCATACTTTGAACTGTCAGTCAAAGAACGGGAGGAACAAAAGGAACAGCCGTATTTGCGTGAACGGTTGAACACGCTTTATGACACTTTCGTAACCAAGTGGGGCTATTTCCATGCGAACGATAACAAAGAATTTATCATGCTCGACAGCCTCGGCGTGGAGGTGTTCACAATTGAAATGCAGGTAGGCAAAGATATATTCAAAGCTGACATCATGCGTGAACCCGTAGCGTTCAAGAAGATAGACACCGACAAGAAACAGACCCCTACAGAAGCGTTGGCAAGCTGTCTGAACTTTTACGGCTGTGTGGATATGGATTATCTTATGCAGACCACCAAAAAGGACGAGGAAGAGATTATCGGCGACCTCAAAGACGAGATTTTCTATAATCCCGTCCGTGACGCATGGGAACACAAAGGTCGTTTCCTTGCAGGAAATGTCATCGACAAGTGCAAAGAGGTTGTTTCTTGTCTGCCCGACCTCTCGGACAAAAGAAAGGGGTGGACGGAAGCCGCCATTAAAGCATTGGAAGCCGCCGTACCCGAACCGATACCGTTTGAAGAACTTGACATCAATATGGGCGAACGTTGGATCGACACGGCTTTGTATGCCGAGTTTGCAACAGAACTTTTCGGAACGGAAACCAGTGTGATGTACTTCGATGTGAACGACACCTATCTGGTGCGTCTGCAAGGGTATTCTCCCGTAGCCTACAACACCTATTCCGTGCGAAACTACAACGGCGAGGAGTTGTTCGTACACGCCTTGCAGGATACCGTACCCGAAATAACGAAAGAGATAGAGCGCAACGGTGACAAGGTGCGTGTGCCGGACGAGGAAGCCATACAGGAAGCGGCGGCCAAGATACAGGAAATAAGAACCCGTTTCAATGAATGGCTCGACAACCAACCGTCAGAAGTGCGTAACGAGATTACAAGAGTGTATAACGAACGCTTCAATTGCTATGTGCGTCCGTCCTATGACGGTGCGGCACAGACTTTCCCCGGACTTTCTTTCGAGCAGTTCCCATACGACAGCCTCTATCCCTCACAAAAGGATGCGATTTGGATGATTAAGCAAAACGGGGGCGGCGTTTGTTGGCACGAAGTCGGAACAGGCAAGACGATGATTATGTGTGTCGCAGCCTACGAAATGAAACGTCTCGGATTGGTACAGAAGCCCATGATTATAGGCCTGAAAGCCAACGTTCACGAGATTGCCGACACGTTCCGCAAGGCTTATCCCTCGGCAAAGATACTCTATCCCGGCAAGGAGGATTTCACCCCTGCAAACCGCAAAGAGGTGTTTTCCAAGATAAAAAACAATAATTGGGACTGTATTATCCTGACACACGACCAGTTTGCCAAGATACCGCAGTCGGAGGAAACGATGATAGAGATATTCACAGAGGAGCTTTGCGATGTCGAGCGCAATCTGGAGGTGCTGGAGCAATCCACCATGCGCTACCGCAGCGGAAAAATGCAAGAGGGGTTGGAAAAGCGCAAGCAGAACCTTTCGGCCAAACTTCAGGAGCTTCGGATGAAAATCAATGAAAGGAAAGATGAAACAATAGATTTTCACTCAATGGGTATAGACCACATATTTGTCGATGAATGTCACATTTTCAAGAACTTAATGTTTCAGACACGCCACACAAGGGTTGCGGGCATCGGCAACACACGAGGCTCGCAAAGGGCGATGAACCTTTTGTTTGCTATTCGGGACATTCAGCACCGCACGGGACGAGACCTCGGCGCAACATTCCTTTCTGGTACGGTGGTAGTAAATGCTTTGACCGAACTTTACGTAATGTTCAAATATTTACGCCCACACGAACTGCAGCGTCAGCAGATTTCATGCTTTGATGCGTGGGCGGCGATATTCACGCAAAAGACCGCTGACTATGAGCTGAATGTAACAGGTGCAATCAAGCGCAAAGAGCGTTTCCGTACCTATATTAAAGTGCCGGAATTGGCTATGTTCCTGCGTGAGATTACCGATTATCGCACTGCCGACATAATAAACCTTGATGTACCGGAGAAAAATGTGCGTTTCCTCTCTCATGCGCCGACTATCCAACAGGAAGAAATGATTGGGCGGCTGGTTTCCTTTGCGCACAGCGGTGAGTGGGAGGATTTGGGGCTTGACATACCCGAACCTGACAACCTCGACAAAGCGAAGATGCTGATTGCAACCAACGTCGCCCGAAAAATGGCTCTCGATATGCGTTTGTTGGGTGAAAAATTCAGCGATGATGCCGACAACAAGGCTTCTATCTGTGCAAGGACAATCTATGATTATTATATGCGCTCAAACGCCAACCGGGGTACGCAGTTCGTTTTCAGCGACCTTGGCACGTACAAACCGAACGAGTGGAACATCTATAGCGACATCAAGGAGAAACTGGTGCGATTGGGTATTCCGGCAGAAGAAATACAGTTTATCCAATGCGTCACGACCGAACGGGCAAGGAAACGGCTATTTGAGGACATGAACAACGGCAAAGTACGGGTGCTTTTCGGAAGCACTACCATGTTGGGTACAGGCGTAAACGCCCAACAACGTGCAGTTGCAGTGCATCATTTGGAAATTCCCTGGCGTCCGGCCGACATGGAGCAACGCAACGGCAGGGCGGTACGCAAGGGAAACACCGTGAAGCTGTGGGGCGGTAACGTGGTCGATTTGGTGATTTACGGCACGGAAAAGACACTCGACGCCTACAAATTCAATTTGCTTAGAAACAAGCAGATGTTCATATCCCAAATCAACAACGGCACTATTGCTGTGCGCCGCATAGATGAGGGCGGCATGGATGAGGACAACGGCATGAACTTCGCCGAGTTCGTGGCTATTCTGTCAGGCAATACCGACCTACTGAACAAGGCAAAGCTCGATAACAAGATTATGCAACTTGAAAAAGAACAGGCCATTTTCAAGAAAGAACGCATCCGTGCCGAGCGAAAGATTGCAGCCTCTCGTGAAGATATTGAAAAAGCGAAGCGCACAAAGGACTGTTTCATAAAGGATTTGGAATACATCACCTCTTACGAGGGCACAAAGGCAACGATGCTTCTGAACCTGCCACAAGCGACTGCAGAGGAAATCGGACGCGAACTGCACCACATATCCAAGACCTACCGCAGCGGAGCATACGCCACTATCGGCACGTATGCAGGACTTGACCTGTTGGTGCGCAGCGAGTACAGCATCACTGGAGTATTTGAGCGTAACACGTTCTTTGTCGCAGGATTAAGCGGACTGAAATACCAATGCGGACTAAGCGGTGCATTGCCCCTCGGCTTCGTGGATGCGTCACGTTATCCGCAAGGCGCATTAAGCAAATTGCCCTCACTTATCGAGAAACAGCAGAAAGCGGTGGAACGGGCTGAAAGCGAAATCCCCGTATTACAGGACATCGTTTGTCGAAAGTGGAGCAAGGCCGATGAACTGGCAAAGCTCAAACTGGAGTGTAAGGAGTTGCAGCGTAAAATTGACGAAAGCCTCAAAGAAGCGGAACGCTCGCACTCTCTACCTGAAACAACATCTGCCGAGTACGAACCCAAGGCGGCCTAATTCATTTCATATTTAACCTTTCCCTCTGTTCGGTAGTGATTGCCGGACAGGGGGATTTTCGTTCCGGTCTTCCGACGGCCATATCCATTTATAGGCGGAACACTCGTATCGTCTGGTGTACGCGGTGCGACTATGCCCTTATAGTATTCTTTTTCCCCTTTTATACAATTTCCCGGTTCATCCCCTTATAGCTTCTCCATGACCGCTTTCCCGACTTCGCTCCCTGTCGTACCGGTTTGGTTTTATCAGATGCAAAGGTCGGCTGTCGCGCTTGATCCGGCGGCTTGAAGTGTATTTCCTGCAAATTCTTCCTTTCGATGAAAGCGTAATTGGCAGGAAAAGCCTGACGGATGAAGCTGTACCGACTGCCGTGTACCGCATCCATAAAATCCCAAAGCAGTTCCGCCAGAAAGGAATCGAGCAAAGGGAAAAATAAAAACAGAGATTCAAGGTAACGGCAGGACTAACCACCTGCCACAAACAAATTTCTATTATGTTATACGTTCATACTATCGGTCGCATCGGCAAAGATTGCCAAGTTATCACTGGAACACACGGCACGTTCATCGCTTTTGATATTGCCGTTGATGATTATTCACACGGGAATAACGTCACTACATGGGTAAGGGTAAGAAGCAAAAAAGAGAACCATATCCGACTGTCGGAATATCTTACCAAAGGACGGCTGGTACTCATTGAGGGAACACTGTCGGCTTCTTTGTGGAAGGACAGGAACGAGGACTACCAAATCCAGTTCTCCATTGCGGCGGATGCGTTGGAGTTCATCAATACCGGTAAACGGGACAGCCAAAGCAATAACCCCAATGCAGATAATCCGGTAAGTGACGCGGAGGATGTTCCTATGCCGCCTGCCGATATGCCGCAGGATGATACGGACGATTTGCCGTTCTGATATTGTCACGTATATCACAGATAATTAGGCAATACTAAGTGTAGTATATACTATATGTAGTAAATTAGGAAACATGCCGTTTACTCATCATAGTATATGCTGCATTTAGTCATGTATCATTTTAGTATTGTAGTAAATACTTGCATACTACATTACTAAAATAATATTCATAGTAAAATAGTATATACTAATCGTAGTATTTACGAATAATAGTATTATCTTTGTATCATAAATTAAAGAGTGAGACAATGACAAAAATAATTGCAATCCTTAACCATAAGGGCGGTGTCGGGAAGACGACCACCACCATCAATCTGGCTGCCGCCTTGCAGCAGAAGAAAAAGCGCGTGCTGGCTATCGACATGGATGGTCAGGCAAACCTCACGGAATCTTTCGGCCTCTCTATCGAGGAGGAAAAGACCGTTTACGGGGCGATGAAAGGCGAATATCCTCTGCCGCTGGTCAAAGCGGAAAACGGCATTTCTATTGTTCCGGCCTGCCTCGACCTCTCGGCGGCGGAATCCGAACTTATCAATGAACCCGGACGGGAACTGATTCTGAAAGGACTGATTGCCCGGCTGCTCGACACGCAGAAATTCGACTATATCCTTATCGACTGTCCTCCCTCTTTGGGACTGCTTACGCTGAACGCCCTTACCGCAGCCGATTATCTGATTATTCCCGTTCAGGCACAGTTTCTCGCCATGCGAGGCATGGCAAAGATTACGAACGTAATCGAGATTGTCAGGGAACGGTTGAACCCGAATCTGAATATCGGCGGCATAGTCATCACACAGTTTGACAAACGCAAGACGCTGAACAAAAACGTGTCAGAAATCATCAACGATTCATTTTGCGACAAAGTGTTCAAGACTGTCATAAGGGACAACGTGGCACTGGCCGAAGCCCCGATAAAGGGAAAAAACATTTTTGAATATAACAAGAACAGTAATGGAGCCAAAGACTATATGTCACTGGCGCAAGAGGTACTGAAATTAAAGTAAACGGATATGGCTAAAAAAGATTTGACTGGAGATATGAAAAGCGGGCTGGACGGTCTGTTGTCACCCACCAAGAAAACTGTCGGTGAGAAACGGCAGGAAGCACCCACTACCAAAAAAGAACCGGCAGTGCATTGCAATTTTGTCATAGACAAGAGCATTCATACCCGGATGAAATACCTTGCCATAGACAAAAACATGTCTCTCAGAGATATTGTGAACGAAGCAATGAAAGAGTATCTGGAGAAGCATGGGAAATGACCCGGTGCGATTGCTGTGTCCCTCTGTTCGGTTGGATGCGGCAATCCTACGCCGGAGCCTTTTATATATTTTTGAATAGCTTCCCACCGCTCTTAATCTCAAAACCGGAGGCTTTCTCTTTTTTATATCCATAGCACACACCTGTAATCTGTCCGCTTGGTGTAATATTCCGGACGGAACTTCATTTATAGATCATCTGCCCGGAGGTAGGTGATTTTTCTTTTTTACCACGCCATTTGTAACCGCAGGCTATATTCCTCTTCTATTCATCTTTCTTATCGCTTATCCGGCTTCGTTCCCTGCCATCGCCGGTTGGTTTTATCAGACGCAAAGGTAGGCTGCCGCGCTTGATTCCGTCACTTTGAAGTGCATTTCCTGTAAAATTCTTCCTTTCTGCGAAAGAGTAATTTTCCGGAAAAAGCGTCGGAAACAGCTTGTCCGGCAGCCCTGTACCGCATCTGTAAATCCCAAACGGTTCAGGCAGGAAAAAGAACCGAAAAAAGGGAAAATAAAAACAAAATCAACAAATATAAACAATTAAAATTAAACGCATTATGGAAACAGCAATCAGTCAAACGGCAGTGAAGAACATCGTATCGGTAGCATTGGCAGACATTCAGCCGAGCAACTACAACCCTCGCAAGAACTTTGACGAAAAGAGCCTTGCTGAATTGGCAGACAGCATTCGTCAGCAAGGAGTGCTACAGGCTATCGGGGTACGTCCCATTGCGGAAAACCGCTTCGAGATTGTTTTCGGGGAGCGGAGATACAGGGCTTCGCAAATCGCAGGTTTGGAAGAAATACCTGCTGTCATCTTGGATATTTCGGACGAGACAGCCGAGGAAATGGCAGTGACCGAAAACCTGCAACGCAAAGATGTGACACCCATTGAGGAAGCCAACGCATACCAAAAGCTCATCGAGAGCGGTCACCATGATGTGCAATCTTTGGCGGTGCAGTTCGGCAAGAATGAGAGTTATATCCGTACACGGCTGAAATTCGTTTCCTTGATACCCGAAATTGCACAACTATTAGAACAGGACGAACTGACTATCAGCGTAGCAACCGAAATCTGCCGTTATGGGGAAGACATACAGCACGACATCTACGAGAAGCATCTGAAAGAGGGTTTGCTGTATAACAGTTGGCGTGGGATGAAAGCCTCCGAGGTGGCAAAAAACATCGAACGAAGCTACACCACCGACCTCAAGCGGTATTTTTTCGACAAGACGGTATGCCTTTCGTGTCCCCACAACACCAATAACATGATGTTGTTCTGTGAAGAGGGCAGTTGCGGAAATTGCGCCAACCGAAAATGCCTTGAGGAAATGAACGCATCGTATCTTGCGGAAAAAGCCATACAGCTCATGGAACAGCGTCCCCTTGCTTTACTTTGTCGGGATTTTTACGGTTGCAATGAAAAAGTGGTCGAACAACTCGTGGCATCAGGCTTTGAGGTAGAGAAACTTTCGGTGCGTCCTGCCGACTATCCCGAAGAACCCGAAGCTCCCGACATGGAGGATTACGAGAACGACGAGGAATATGCGGAAGCATACAAGGAGTACGAAAAAGAGCTGTCGGAATACAAGGAGGAATGCGAGGACGTGAACCGCAGGAGCGAAGCCGGAGAAATCACACTATATGTGACGATTGGGCACAATGACATATCATTATGTTATGTAGAAAATGCCCAAGTACAGGCAGTGACGGGAGAAGCCCAAGAAACGGTCGTTTCCCCGATTGAAAAATTGGAGAAACAGGACAAGCGCAACAAGGAGATTGCGCAAGAAAAGACCGTAGAGGACACCAAAAAGCAAATCTTGGAGGTCGATATGACGGAAACCAAGTTTGGCGCAGACGAGGACAGGATGATTTATTTCTTCATGCTCCCATTTCTTCGCAAGGAACATTTTGAGGCTATGGGTATAGAGACAAAAGAAACCTACTACTACCTTAAGGACGAGGACAAGATGAACATCATCGCTAATCTTACCGCCAAGCAAAAAGCTATTATCCGCAGGGATTTCTTGATTTCCAATTTCAAGAACGCATCGGGCAGCAATGCCACCGCATCCCTCTTGCTCGATTTTGCCAAGAAGCACATGCCCGACCAGTTGGCAGACATCCAAAACGGACACAATGAGGTTTACGAGAAGCGACACCTACGCATCGAAGAAAAAATAGCCGTTCTTTCGGTACAGGAAAAGGCGAAGCAGGAAGCAAACGCCACCGAAGACGGACAGCCCGAAACGGAAGTGCAGACCGAGCAGCAAACCGAGGAAATTGCAGCTTGACAGCCTCTCTGCTGATGAATGGAGGACGGAGAAATCCGCCCTCTATTTTTTGTGCAAAGTAAGGCATCTGTGAGTGGCATCCCACATCCTTTTATACCTATCAAATTCTTGCTTATTCCGGCTCGTTGTACACGAGCCGACACCCTGTTCTATCTCTGTTATTATCTCCTTTATAGCGTTTCCCCGGATTCAGACAGCCCGTGTCGTTTCCGGTCTGTTTTTAGGATGCAAAGGTGGACTGCCGCGCCTGATTCCGCCGCTTTGAAGTGCATTTCTCGAAAAATTCTTCCTTCCTGCGTAAGCGTAATTTTCCGGAAAAAGCGTCGGAAAGGGCTTTTTCGTCAGTCTCTTGAACGCATCATAAAACCCGAACGGCTCCGACAAAGGGATGCCGAACAGAGGGAAGAAAAACAAATCATTAAAATTCAAGACAATGGACAACATCAAAGAGAGCAAGGAGTACAAACTCGCCAAAGAGTGGGAAATGGCGGTAAACAGTTTCAGTTTCAATCCCAAGCGGTTTGCTGCCGCTATCCCTGATATGCACCCCACACTACAGCAGAGCCTTTACCGGCTTATCAAAGAGTGTATCGTGGTCATGGCAGACGAGACACGGCGATATGACGACCGCAACCGTGCATCGCACGAGGAAGCGAAACACATCATGGAATACCTCAATGAGAACGGACGAAATATCCCTTTAAGATAACAGCGTATGAAAACACAGGAAGTACAATTTAACGGCATCACATATACCTGCCGTGTGGTGGAATCCAACGAGGGCGAAGAATTGCTTATCGGTTCGACCGTCCTGCTTGATGCCCTTCATCCGGGTAGTTTCGAGGACGAAAACGAAGGTTTTGCCAGCAAGGAAGCCGAACGGCTTTACGACGAGATATTTTTCTTCACGGACAAAAATACCCTCAATTTGCCGGACGAGGAACTGATTGCCGAACTGAAGCAAGACAATCCCGAATGGTTCGACTAAATAAATCAATAATCATCTAAAATTAAAAGTTATGGACAAAGAGTATGTAATGCAAATCGCACAGACCATCAAAATGCAGTTAGTCTCAATGACATCTATGCCCGTTTTCATGTCGTGGGGTGTCACGGAGTTTGCTGCCACCGTATTCAAAGACTTGCCGGCATTGCGACTTGAAGTGAACGGACGGCTTCATACCGGATATGTCATTATCGCGCTCAACGGTTCCGATTATTACGAAGTGTATCTACTGAAAGGTGCAAACGCGGAGTGTGTCAATGAGGAAGTCTGCTTCGACGAGTTGGGTGATGTTATCGACCGTGCTATCGAAAGTGGTATGGATAAAGAGGAATACGACAAATTCTGTCATCAACAGCTTGCCGTATTGGTAAGTGGCAAACGAGCCTAAGCAAACAGGTGTACAAATGAACACTGCCCGCATCTTCATGTGGACAGTGTTTTCATGTGCGCATGGATATGTCCAAGCTGCAATATCCATTTATATTATATACTACTGTAACGTTTGCAAGAACTTTTTTTGTCCGAGAGCCTTTTTTAGGATAGGGTGAAAATATAGAAATACCTATATCGTGAGTATTGCAGGTGTTTCACATTTTTATTCACCTCATATCGGAATACGACTTCTATTTTGCCCCACGCTTGTTCAACACGTCCTTTATCATTTCCTTTACATCCAGCCCGACTTGCACAAAATTCTTGTACAGGATGCGTTCCCGTTCATCTCTCGACTTGAATGTATAGAATTTTGGCAAGGGTACATAGCCGGCTTCCTCTTTCTTTATCTCTTTCATGTCGAAGTCGGTCTTGCAAAAGAACTTTGTGGTTTTGAACTCCTCCGATTCCTGAATGTTCATCGAACCTCCAGTGCCGGTTTTCGTCTTTGTGAAGTCTCGCGCCGTCTGGCCGCAGATCCATCCCGTCGCCATATCCGAAATCTTCGAGGCAGGTACAAGGGCATCCATGTTTTCATTGAGGTTGATACTCGTTTTATCCCGGTCGATGGTCACACCCTTTTTGACTTGTACCACCTTACCGAAGATATCATTCGACAGCCATTCCAACGTTTCTTTCGCACGAGCCGAACCGCTTACCACGTTGCCCACCGTTGTGATGATTTTTTGCATTCCGACCTTTCCGTAGTCGGCTTCCAATTGCGGCAATTCCTGAAATCCCAGCGTCACGCTTACTTTATTGCTTCGCGCCGTACCTATCAGTCGGTCAATTTTGTGGAAATACAAGGTTGGCAACTCATCTACGATGATGCTTACTGGAATGTTCTTTCCCTGACCCGTATTCACACGGGTAACAAGTCGATTTAGAATCAAAGCGTTCAGCGCACCGATGATACTCTCCATTTCCGGATCGTTGGCTATCAGCAGATAGCTGGGATTCTTCGGGTCGCTCACTTTCAGGTCGAAATCGTCACCGTCACGATGGAAGACCCAGTAGCTTTCTTTGGTGGCCAAACGCGAAGTATATACACGCAGCGTACCTATCATACCTTCCAACTGCTCCATCGCTTTGTTCTTCAACGCGGTTTGGAACGGGCCGAGCAAAGGAGCAACCTCATTGTCGGTCTCCAACACCTCGAAGATGGTCTGGTAACTCTCATTGAGGAACGACAGGATATGCGGCATATCCGAGTATTTACCCAGCCAGTAAGCAGGCTCCACGATGTTGCCACCCTCACGGTCACGCACCACTCCGGTCGGCTTCCAGAATTTCGTTTGCGGATCTTGCCGCTTCTCCGCATACAGCTTCTTGCCGTTGGCATCATAGGGTTCACGTTCGTAATTCACGAAGAAATAGATGCAGGCAGCAAGGAAGTTCACCGCTGAAGTCTGGAAAAACTGGTCGCTACCACCGCCGCCTTCTTTCTTGCCCTTTTGTAGGGATTCCAACAACGTTTCCGCTGTTTCACTCGCCGCAGCGAGGTTGTTGATATACTTCGCCTGAATCGGATTCACCCGTCGGCTGTACTCTACATCCACAAAGTTTATTATGTTGAATTTGCACCCTTTGGGTACTTTGCCGAGCTTTTGGTTCTTTTTATAATGATAATATAATTTGGTGGCAAGTGTCGGAAATTTATAATCATAGACTACCATCGCAAAGCCCTTGGCACTATGTTGTCGGATGAACGGTTCTATGATGCTGAACGTCTTGCCGCTGCCCGGAGTTCCGACTACCCATGTGCCCCTGAAACAGTTGCTTATCGAAATCCATCCCTTGTGGAATTTGCCTTTATAATAGTACCGCATCGGTATGTTCACGCTGTATTCGTTCTCAACTTTCTCCTCGCATTGCTCGAAGCTCTCGTTTTCGAAGTTAAAGCGGTCTTTGCCCAGCCCTTCCTTGATAAACTTCGAGATATTATCCAGTGCAATATGCACCAATATCACACCGACCAGCGTGGTAGCCATGTAGAAAATGATATTGAGCGGTAAGGTATAGAACCTTGTTTCCATCGGATGACGGAACAGCCATACGGACAGTACGATCAGGAAAAGTCCGCTGACCAACGGGTATAACACCTGCCTGCGTGCATCAAACTCCAAATGTTTCTTGTTGCGTGTTCCGATACAGGTGATGCAGATGAGTATGAACGTGGCGACCTTGCTGTACACAAGATTGCCGTCGTTGTATATCATCCACCGTTTGATGCGCCCGTGAATATCGATCAATATGCCGCCCCAGTGGTCAAGTATGGCCGGGTCGATGGCATACTCGAAGAACTCCAATAGTACGGAGATATAGATGACCGCACGGAATATCTTGTAGAACCCTTGTAGCTCTTTGCTTTCTTCCATTGTTTTGTCCTTTCACGCTTTTTCGTTCCTACTTGTTCAGTGTGATAATCGGCCGCACCCGGTGCGCCTGTGTCTTCGGTGTTTCCTGCATTGCGCCACTACCCAATGAGTAAAGCCACGCTTTGGCAGTCTGTTGCCCCTTGACCTCCGTCGATGTCCAATACCAGCAGTCTTCGTTTGTATTCTGTGGCAGCGGATCACCGCCGCATTTCGTCACAATGGGATTGACTGTTTCCCGGATAGCATACAGTAAACGCATCTGCGCCACCGAAGGGACGTATGCACTCTGCCCGTACCGCCATAAATCAAAGACCGCTTCCGCCATAGGTGAAGCTGTCTCGCGGGTGTCGTATAGTGCAAAGGTGTTCGTATTTCCATCGTAGGCTCCTATATCGGCCGACGTACCCTGCTCAATGCCAAGACTGTCGGCAAATGCTGCAGGAGCAATCTCCCACAGATAAACCGCATAGCCGTTCCCTTCCGTACCGTCACGTTCTTCGGTATCAAAGACAACCGCTATCGCTCGTTTCCCAGATTGCTCATATTGCACATAGGGTAATGTTGTACCGTCCTCACAGAGGATATGCCCCGGACGTACAGCTGTGTCGGGCACGTCGATATGGGCATCGCAGGCAGCGCACAGCACCACTGTCACTGCCAGTATCATCGTATGTATCTTCCGTATCATCATATTTCCGTTTTTTCCTTATTTTATCGGTAGTTTCACTCCTAACACGACACCCGTTCGCAGCAGATCCGCACCCTTTATCATCATGTCGCTCTTGACCTGCCAATACAACGTCCATCCCGACCGCAGCACATAGTTGTGTTCATAACCCACATGAATACCGGCAAGAAACTTTTTCGTATTGCTCCCTGCCGAAGTTCCGATACGCAGATTGCCGTAATGGTTGCGTCCACGCACCACACAAGGCTTGTAAGCCACGCCTAAGCCGTAGGTGCGATAATTCCGCCAGAAGGATTCCGGGCAGACGTGGCCGCATGAGCCGCATTCTGCCCATTTTATATAGCCATTGGCAAAAAACTCCCACGCATGGCGGTAGTTCATTTCGTGCTCGTAGGCGAGCGTCATATCCATGCCGTTCTCATACAGCAGCCCCATGCCAAACGAGAGGCGACCGCTGTTGCGCTGGGCATTCGCATTTATAACGAAGCACACGCAGGCAAGCACCAGTATCATCATCTTTTTCATCGTCATTCCTCCTCCAATAAAGTTGTGTTGAACGAATCGGCGGACAGCACATCCTCATAGTCTATGTTCAGGCTGATATTGCGGCCGCTGATTTGCCGCTCCGTCATTTCAATAGTCAGCAGCTTGTTGTTCGGGAATGTCATCTTCTTCACCACAATCACATTGCGGTAGCCATGCCGGAACGTCTTACCATGTTCCAATACCAAGGCAGGCGTCAGTTCGATGATCTGTGCGTTGGTTGCTTTGGCGAGTTTCTTGTCCGCTAACTTTACCCGTATCTCGTCGATGTCGAACCGAATGTTCGTCTTGTTCTCTATAGAGAAGTCTATGAAGAAGTAGTCGCCTACAGCATAGATATTATTCAGGCGCATCACCATACGGTGAGCTTTGGTGGCGACATTACGGAATTTCGCAGGTGAACTCCACACGCGCCTTGCGAAACGAACCATCTCTGCAGTGGACATCGAGACAGCCGGGTTGTTATAAGCATCCCGTTCATGCAACAGGATTTCTTTATCTGTCACCGCCTCTTTCATTCGTGTGGTATAAATGAGCGCGTACTGCGTGCGGTATCGCTCCGTTACGATGGTTACAATAGCCAGCACTTCGCCGTCCTCATGTCCCGTATCCTTGGGCTTCAGCCGGATGATGTTCTCGATGGGCTGGTCGCCTGCCACCTTGTCGGTGGAAATATCCACCATGCGGACAGGTTCCGATGCCGTAATGACGGTCGTTACCTGTTCATTGACCGTCAGCCGCTCCATCTCCTCATAGGTGCGCTGGGCTTGTGCGTCATGTGCAGCAAACATTCCTGACACTATAAGAAATGCTGCCACGATTCCTTTCTTGTTCACATTCATATTCATATCATTGATATTGTTGATTTTATAGGTTTATTTTGTTATTTCTCTATATCCCTTTTTCGTCCCGTCTTTGCGTTCCTGTTCCTCTCGAATCCGCAGTCTGGCAATCTCACAATACGCCGGATCTATTTCAAATCCGATATAATGCCGTCCCGTGCGGATGGCAGCAACGGCAGTCGTTCCCGAACCGATACAATTGTCCAATACCACATCCCCCTCGTTGGTGTAGGTGCGTATCAGGTACTCCACCAGTGCGACGGGCTTCTGTGTCGGGTGATAGAACGCCCCCGTCCGATGCTCTTTGGGTATGGATATGACCGATGTCGGATATTTGTCATCCGCCACGCGCACCGGCACTAATTTCATCTCGCCATAACAGCGGTTCGTAAAATCGTTGCCTGATTTCCGGCGTCCGTGATTTCTCCGCTCCGGTGGGCAGGGTGTCATCTGCGGATGATACACCGGTTGCCGATCATAGAACACGATGATGTCCTCGTGCTGGCGTAACGGCATCCGCTTGGCGTTCAGATGACCCGTCACACGGTCTTTCCGCCATATAAGATTATACCGCCACATCCGTGGTTGCGACAACATAAGCCGCGCGGAGAAAATGCCTTGCGCAAATAGAATAATCGGGCTTCCGGGCTTCGTAATGCGCCGATACTGCTCCCAAAGCGGTTCAAGCGGTATTTGCTTGTCCCATTCGGCCGAACCGTTCCTGCGGTTCAGTACACCATAAGGTAAATCCGCTATCACGGCATCGACACTATCGTCCGCCATGAGCTTCATACCCTCTATGCAGTCCATATTATATAGGTTGTCCGTCTCTATCATGGCTTTCGTATTTTACTGTTTCTCACGTCCATTTACCAAATAGACGAACGTACCATATTTCAGCTTTACCTTGTTCTTTTTGATAGCCTTGCCGATGGCGTTGCTCGTTTTCTGGTAAGCGTTTGTGGCGGCCTGCATTCCCCATTGGGTAAGGCTGTTGCCGTAGCTTCCGGTATTCATGTTCATATTGCTCGAAACCGCACCGCTCGCCACATCCTTGCTCGTTTCCCGGAACTGGCTGTTGGGCACATACAGTCCCTCCATGCCGTCCGTGTCATACAGAGACAGACTGACCTTTACCAATTCGTCGTGAATGAGAATGCTGGTGATATTCCCTTTCACGCGCCCTGATGAGAAACCGCTCATGGTGGCGTATAGGTATGAGCCGCGCTTGACCACACACTCGTTGATCTCCACATCGTCGAGCAGGCGCAATCGCACGCGCGAGCCGTCCACCGCTTTGATGTCCTCGTCGATAATGGCCTTGATGAGTTTCGGTTCATGGGCATCTTTCGCCAGCGTGTTGAAATAGTCCGAAGCGGTCTTTACCTTCCGCACGACCTCGCTGGGAGGCTCGTTATCGGATGGGGCTTTTACCGACCGGTTCTCTTCCTCTATTTTGCCCTTGACCTCTATGGTCGCCATTGGTGTCTGTGCCGATGCTGCGGTGTCCGTCTCTGTCGGTGGCATTACTTCGTTCTGTCCTCTCAGTCTCGCTTGGGCGAGGGCTTTTTCCAGCTCTGCGAGAGCTTCTTGCTCACGTGTCTTGGCATCGGCAACTTGCGCTGCCGCAGCTTTTTCCTGTTGTTGTTCATCGAGCAGGGCGATGTCGTCCTGCGTATATTGAGATTCATATTCTTCTTTGTTGCCATCGGGTTCGTCTCGTTCTATGTTATCCACTGCGGAGTAATCCTGTATCTTACCCCACGATTTCGCCATGTTCTCGTACTTGCTGCCTATGCCGTCTCCACCCTTGATTTGGGCATCCGGCAGGTCTGGGTTCAGGAACTCCGTCGTCTGGAGCGTCTTGTCTGGAATCTTCGCCGTTTCGGTATGGAACAGATCGAAGATGAAATACGATGCAACCAATAGCGGAATGTACAGGATGGCCGGAAGCATATACTTCGGTTCCTTGAAATTGATTCTATCTGTTATTTTCATCATGTGTCTTTAATTGATTTGTACATACTTGCCTTCAATGGTGCAGTTTTTCAGCACCTCTGCATTGTCCTTTCCGAAAGCGATCAGGATGCTTCCGCAGCCGGGAGAATCACCTCGTGTCCCGTCCGGACGGTAGAATCGGATACGGTGGCGCAGGAATTTCATTCCGTCCGCTTTCTCGAAGATGACATCTTGAAACATCTTCGAGTCGCATCGGTTGAATAATAGTGCAATGCCGTTACCATGCTCCGCCAGTTTTCGGACAAACAGTTCGATAAGAGGGCGCGAATATGGAGGATTGAGCCATACACGCCCTTCCCATTTTTGCGACAGTCCGTCCATGTTCCGGTTATACATGACCTCGGCCGTCGGCCACAGCGGACGAACGGGAGCGCAAGGATCAAGGTCGAACTTGCCCAATGCTTCCAATATCTCTTTAGGTGTGTACCATTCGTCGGACGAATGGGCTGATTTTTCAAACCGTGTATTCATAGGCACTGTTTTATTGCAGCTCATCCGCTTTATTTTCCCTCATTTCTATTCTTTGCAACCTTTTGTGCCGCTCCCGCAGCACCGAATCCTGCATCTCCGTTGCCGTGCGCGTCGTGTGGCTGTAATGGTATGCTATCGTGAGACGGTAGATATTCCATACGAAACCTCCGATAGCGAACCCGAAGATGATGACTAAGAATAGCGTCCTGTGTGTGTTGGCAAACCCTTGTACTTTGGCGGCCGCCTTGTCGATGCGCGTCGCACGGGCAAACTTGCGCCCGGCTGTCACTTCCCGTTCATATCGGTCTTTGTATTGCGGATCGTTCTTGTCCGGCATCTTTTCACCGAACAGCATCCGCCTGAATCCCTTAATATTCATAATTACTGCTGTTTAATAATTGGCTTTTGTCTTCTGTTCGATATCCTTGTTCAATAGTGTGCGCCAGTTCACGATGAGAAGTCCGTGCGGATTGTTCTCTGTCCGGGGCACGCGCTTGAGCTGTCCCGCCGTGACCAGTTCGCGCATAAGAATGTTACTTCGTCGCTCAATGCGCTGGCGTCCGTAGTAGGTGAACTCCATCTTTTCTTTATTGAAAGCTATGCTGTCACAGTAGATAGAAAAGACAGAACTCGTACCCAATATATTGGAATAGAATCCCTTTTCTTTGAGAGTATTGTATTGTGCCAATCCTGTTTCATCCACCAGATACATCGCTTTCTCCATCGTGTACCGGATATACTTGTCGTCCGGTGGCAACGTGAAAAAGAAATGGTGGACTTTCTTTATATAATGATATAAATAATTGTAATACAATGTGTTATTTATGTTTCAAAAATGATAAGTAACAAATTAGATACAATGTAAGTGATTTATACGAACTCAAAGGAACATTGCTATTGTTGTTAAACTGATAGGAACAAAAAAAGAGAAAAAATGATTACTTCATCAATTTGACGCATCTATAATACTGTTTGGTACAGGCTCTAAATTATCTATGAGTTTATTCATTTAACGGCACATAGATTTATTTTTTCAAAAAGAGAGAGATAAATGCCTTATTATTGAGTAAAATTACTAACTTTGCAATTGTCCCTCACGCCAGCATCATTTTTATAATGATGCGGATGGGTGGGACACGATATACATACAGGCGTTTACTGGACGCTTTGGTTTTGACAATGTAAGAATCTCGCACGTTCAAACTGTTCGTCAAAAACAAAGCAACGTGAACGCCCCTTGGGATGTTTATATATTCCCTACCTGCACCTCTTAGGGTATAGAAATAGGAGAATTATGTTATAAGCATCGGCGTGGGGCTTTCGACGTTGCTCGTTTCGACGAACAGGGCAATGCGAGAGCCTTTACATTGTGGAACGGGCAACAGGACTGGCTCCACGTTTTGTATGTATAGGGGTGAGAATATTAAAATGACAGAACAGTTGGAGTCGCTGTTTTTTGAAAACAGAGAATTATGCGACTTGAAAAATGGTTCATTTCAAATTTGGACGATTCTCAAAGAAAGATTATAGTCCAAAGCATTAATGATGATATAATTGTGCAAGGTGCGGCTGGAAGCGGAAAAACAAATTTAGCAATACATCGTGCCTTACAGGCAAAAGGGAAAGGTAGCTATGCAATAGTTATCTTTACTATTGCATTAAAACGAATGATAGCTTATGGTATGCAGGCTCTTGGGTTAGATAAAGAACGTATCGCTTATGAATGGGCTTGGATCAATAGAGGTTTTGATTTAACAGGCGATGTTTACTGGGAAAAAGGAAATAGAAATATTTTATATCTGGTAAATGATTTGGATATTAGAAAATTTGTTCGCTCTGAAAAATCGCCAACTTCATATGGGATAGATTTTGCAGATTGGGTTGATTCCAGATTTTACAACGCTTTTGGTAGGCGTGTTAGTTGGTTTAAAGAAGCAACATATACATCGGGGTTTGATGTAACAAATACAGAAAGGTTTGAATTGATACCAAGTGGAACAATGTATAAGCAATCAGAAGATGTGATTGATTACTTAATTATTGATGAAGCACAGGATTTTAATATTTCCGATTACATAAATAGGATATCTCCTCATAGGGGGAAAAGTCTTTCTCTTTTTGGCGATTCTGTACAACAGATGAATTACAAGGGAAGTTCCATTGATGATATTGCAAGGGTATTGAATTATAAAAGATTCACTTTAGAGTATAACTATCGTTTACCAAAGTCTATAGCTAAGATGGCTCAACAACTTCAAGATGTCAAGGTTGATTTACTAACAAATAATCTAAAAGATGGAGGAAACAGTGATTATCCAAATTATCCCAAACCAATAATAACAAAATATTCATCAAAAGAAAAAGAGCTTGAAGGTATTGTAAGTCGAATTAAAATGGAAGATTTAGACGATGTTGCAATACTTCTCCCGAATGAAGGTGATGTTCGTGAAGTCAACAAATATCTAAATGACCGTGGAATAAAAACACAGGTGCATTACAGAACAGGAAAAATTGTCCCATTTCGTACAATAAACACGTTGGACTTTTCAAACAATGATTTACCATGTATCTTAACATATTATGCGGCAAAAGGTTCTGAGTTTGACAATGTGTTTGTACCATTTGCCAATGAAGCCAATGGATGCACACGAAATTCTTTTTATGTTGCTTGTACAAGATCCTCGCGTAGCCTATATATATCATATGCAGGCAAACGCATTTCATATTTAAACAACGTTTCTCCCGATTTTGTCGTAGAAAATGAAATTCAATAGTTATGCAATACTATATAAATGTAACATCATGGAATCTTTTAGAGTCATTCGTGACTGAAAGCCTTTCACCATTTGCATTTTATCAAAATCGTAATTTTGGTAATAACTTAAGTCGATATTTGGATAAGTCGAATGAGAAAACTAATTTTCTGATTTTATCAACAAAAGATCGAGGAGGTGATTATGTAATCAAAATAGACGAAGCCTTGTTGGATTCTTCCTGCATATTCCCTATACGAAAAAGTAGGACATTGTTTATTTATAGCAAGACAATATTTTATAAAAAAGGAAGTGTTGAGTTTAGATTCTCATCTGAAGATTTGCGGGATTCACTTATGGCAGAATCTCAAATATTGTCTGAAGTAAAATGTGTAGAAAAATATTCTTCAGATTTCTTTGTTAAGTTTGTAAAGCAAGTGGATTCCAAAGAGCTGTCTAAAAGAAATGGAGATAACCCTTTTTCATTTCAACAAAATGAATTTATAGAGCAAGACAATATATACAATAAGGTCAAAGGAGCAATAGTTGCTTATGTTCGTGGCGTGTCTTCTTCTGTAAATGGAGAAATGCAAACTTTAACTATTAAAACTACGGATTTGAAGAATGATTTTGCTGGGCTTAATACTTCCATTATGGTAAATGAGTGTTCCGTATCGAATGCGGGCAATTTTATTCGTTCAATTAGGGAATGCAAAGAATTATACTTAAGAACGATAAAGAAACAAACTAATCTTTTCGATATTATCGAACAGCAGTTTTATGAAATTGTAAAACTTGCATCAAAACGCGAAACAGAAATATCCGGCTTTTATAGTCAGGATAAAAAAGAACGCGAAAAATCCTTGTTGCAAGAAAAAGAAAATCTTGAAAACAAACTTTTTTGTATTGAATCTGAAACAGAACTTGCCAAATTAAAAAATGAGCTTGAACGCATTAAAACAGAAGAAAAAGAAAGAGGAAAAATGTATGGCAAATCTCGTAAATATTACGAAAAAGGGACAGAAAAATATAATCGTAAACAATTCCTCAAATTTGAAATAAAGAAATTTGAGGAAGACCATGAAGAATACCATAATCTGAAGAATCATATTGCCGACATAAAACAGCAATTAGCGAACTTGACCAATGTCCCTACGACATATGATGCAGCTATTAGTGCATTATTTGTGCGAATAAGTGATATCATCAATGACATTTTGCGTAATATTAAATTGAATATTAAGCCAATGGCAGAAGTAAATTATTCAGTTTTTAACATGGCAAAAATGCCCTATACAAATTTGACCATTGAAAATTGTTCGCAGGCAGAACTTGATTTCTTCAATGTTACTTTAAAGGAGATTTTTCTATTGGAAAATGCTAATATATCAGAAGCATATATATTGAATTTAATTATTATGGCTGCTAAGGATTTTAAATCACTCCCTTCTGCAAACACTAAGGAAGGGCAACTTATAATAAGCACACTGCAAACTTATTGGAAATATAAAAATAATAGGGTTGCTGGATTTGAAATTCCATGTAGCCTACCTATATTTTCTTCAATAATGGCATTTTTTGTAAAGCCTTTTGGATTTGATCAAATGGAAAGATTTATGCAAAATAGAGGTATAAATTACAAGCAATATGGGTTTATGCTTTGGGGTGGTGCTATTGGATATGCTTCTCTTCCTAAAACCTTTACAAATTTACTATATTCGAATGATAATATATATAAGAGAATGGATGACTTTTTATTTTCATTGCATAGAAATATTGAATTGCAACGCCCCTGCAATCAATAGAATAAGTAAAAAGGGGCTTAATTTACAATCTTATGGGAGTCTTAAAACTTTCCGTGCTTGAAGAACGGAACAAAGAGTTGAAAAAGAGGATGAGGATTGTTTCAAAAGATGGCAAGCCTTATCACGTGTCTAATTGTGGGTGTCCATGTGAATGCTTCATTAAAGAAGGTGAAATTCGTATGGATGACATACAGGTTACTGCCAGTTGGAATATAGACTAATCTGTTCTTTAGCATTTGGGAGATGCCATATGAATTTACGGCATCTCCCTACTTATTATTAATAATCATAATGGAAGCTATTACGTTTAAAACAGAATCAGGTAACTCTTATTTGTATAGTCCAGCACGTAAGGTTGTAATACCGATACCACAGCACGCTGATGAAGGTTTGTTGTCGGACAATTTTAGCAACAATGATTTTCTTGTAATATTGGAAAAAGAAGGATATCTTGAAAATTTTGATAGCGATTATTCGGTAAGAATTTCTGCAAAGGATATAGAAAATTCAATAAGGGATGTATCACAAGTCGTGTTCGAAATGACAACTGCTTGCAATCTTAAGTGCGAATATTGTTGTTATAGTGACGGTTATACAGTTTTTCAAAAACGACGAAATGGGAAACTGGAATTTTCAACAGCAAAGGTTGTATTGGATAGTTTAGTTGAAATTTTTAAATCAAAGGTAGCGACAGGTTTGCGCTCTGAACCATTTGCAATAAGTTTTTACGGTGGTGAACCTTTGATGAACTTTCCAATCATCAAAGAAATTGTAGAATACGCAGAACTTCTTAATTTTGAAGGAAAAGAAATTGTATTCACAATGACTACTAATGCGGTATTGATTGACAAATTTGCTGACTTCTTATGTAAGCATAAATTCCGGATATTGATTAGTCTGGATGGCAATAAGAAGCATGATTCTTATAGGAAAACAGTATCGGGGAAAGAATCTTTTGATATAGTATATAAGAATCTAAAATATATTCAAAAGAATTACCCAACCTTGTTCTCCTACATTCGCTTTAATGCCGTTTATACAAACAAAAGCGAAGCAAGGGATATTCTCAATTTCTTTATGACTGAGTTTGGCAAATATCCACAATTTAGTCAACTGCACAAGCCAGATTTAGCAGCTAAAGAAGTTGATAAAATTAAATCTATGTATAAAGAGATTGAAATACCCTATGAATTGTGCATGCAAAAGGATTTGATATTGGAAAGTCCAATACATAAGCGTATATTTGAGTTTTGTACAAAACTCTCAGGGCATACGTATCATGACGAGGGGGAATTATCTAATGATATATTCAGATCCAATTACCCAACAGGTACATGTGTACCTTTTTCTAAGCGCATATTCGTCACATTTGAAGGGAATCTATTTCCGTGTGAAAAGATAAATCGTGATATACCATGGGGATATGTAGATTCATCAGAGAGATTGATAATAAATGCCTCTACTATTGCAGAACGGTTTAATTCTATGCTTGATAAATATGAACGCATTTGCTCCACTTGCTATTTGCAGCAATGTTGTACAAAATGTGCCTTCCAGTCAGCCGATTTAAATTGTGACAATAAAAAATCAAAGGAACAATTTAGAAAAATACTTTCCAAAATTTATTCTTATATAGAGAAGCATCCAGATATAGTCAATTTGTTAAAAGAAAATGTCGTGCTAAAATGAAATACTTTTGTGTCTTTCCACATTGTTACGTAAACGCGAATGCGGATAGCGTTTTAGTCATAAATCCACATACAAAACAATATGTGTATAGTGTATCATTAACTATCGTGGAAAGTTTTACCAATAATAAGAATAGTTACTCTTATTGTATACTTGATGAACAAGACCAATTTTATATTGATGCGTTATCTAAACATTTAGGTTATATAATAGAGTCTATATTTCCTCCATATTATCCAAATCCAAAAATTTCTTTTGTATCTTCAATGGGTAAAGAAAAGAGAGCATTAGGGTATAATACAGGATGGAATATCCCATCGTTTATCAAGTCCGTATCATTTCATTTTAACAATAGAAATCTTCGTTTGCCACAAAATATTCTATTTAGTCAATTGGAATACCCAAAACAGGATGAGATTTCATATAAAACGAATAAGCAACTATGGAATGAAATCTTTACTGTATTAAGTAATTCTCCTATTGAAATCATAACATTGTGTGGCGATATAGATGAATTGTTATTAGACACGCTTGATAAAATAGAACAAATATATTGTAACAGAGTAGTCATACGAACAGCTATTTGTGAATACGAAAAAGCAAAAAATATATTGTGTAAATATTCAAATCTAAAAATAGAACTTGTTGTTAACAATATTACTGTATTGAATAAATTGTTGGAAACAAACAACGTACCATACAATGATATAACATTCACAATACCTTTGCTTTCTCTTGATGATTTCAAGTCTTTAGATACCGTTAATCTTCAAGTAAAGTATGTACCACTCGTGTATGATATTAAATTGCAATCCGAATTAATAGAGCAAATTCTGCTTAATTTGGATGATATATTGAATAGTTCTACATCTATCGAAGATATTTTAATCAAGGGGATAATCAACAGTAATTTTTGGGGAAGTGTTATTATAAAAAGAGATGGGCTATTGTATGTTGCAGATGAATTTATAGGCAATACAATACATGAATCGATTTATTCACTTCTAAATAAATGGCTACAAAAGTCGCAAAATTCGTGGATGATGACTCGAAATAAATATTCTGCATGTAAAAAATGCCTTTTTGTACAGCTTTGTCCCAATATATCAATTTACGAGAAACAAGGGATATTAAAAAGAGCCTGTCTTGAAAGCGTACATACAAACATAGTGACTTTATTAAGCTCAAATTATAAATGATAGCTTGCGTATTTTATTAATTCAAGACAAGGCATAATAAATCATCAAATGACTATAACTTTATATAAATCTGATTATTACAAATCAATGGAAAAACACACAAAAGTCTTCAATTATTTTGATGGTGTTTGGCTAACTTCTTAGCTTTTAATATATACCCATAATATTACGGCAATGCAACAAATCGCCAGTACTACTATGATGAACCTGAGCCATCCGCTCGACAGCCAAATGCCTTCATTCTTTTGAAGGTGTTTGGCTAACTCTTTACTATGTTCCTCCAAAAGTTTTTTCTCAGCCTTGATGTGTTGGGCTGAACATTGGTTTACCTTTGCCAGTTCACTCTCATCAACCTTAGCATGGATGACGGTGTGCTTTTCTGCCTTGACAATGGCATTGCTGATGCCGTCCACTATGTTGTCGGCACTTTCCTTGGCCGCTTCCAGAGCCTTGAAAGCCGTCCGTTCCCGTTGGACGGTGTGCTTCAAGCTGCCGTGTATGTCGTACAGTTCTTCTTTCAGGGCATGGATTTCTTTCAGCAGATTGCGAAGTTCAACCATTTGGCAGCCCAATTCCTGAAGCAGTCCTTCAAGTTCCTGCGTGTCTTGTTTCAGTTCCTCTTCGGGTGTATAATTGGCAAGCCGCTCACGCAGGGCGGCAGTATCGGGTTGTTTCATATCCGTTATTGTTTATTTGGTTTGTCATTTGCGTTTCATTCCTGATTTCTTCTGTATGCCGAGCCTGTGCGAAGCTTCACGCGCACAACGGCGGGCAAATTCAACCTCGTCTTCCTCCGGGTCGCGCCCCCATTTGAGGCCGGACTGCGAGCTGCCTCCACCGCCACTTGAAACCTCCCCGTAAGGAGAAACGAGCAGTGTAAAATAGGCAATCGCCAAGTTCTGCAAGTCCTGCCAGTTGGCCAGTTCCCGGAAGTCGAACTCGTCATTGAAGAAGTCAAGCACCTTGCCGGGCAGATAGCGTTTGTAGGTTTTGCCGTCATGCTCAAACTCCGTGGGCAGGCGGTTCGGCTTATAGTCCGTGTAGTCCTCGTAAACCGGATTGCGCTGCCGTATAACGGGCTGTTGCTTTTGCTTTGCAGCATTGGGAACAGACGGCTTCGGTGTCGGTGCGGCGGTCGGTTTGTGTATTGGTCGGGATTGCTGCGCCTGTTCGGGATGCAGCTTCTCCCATGTCTGCCTGATGCGTGATGCGGTCAGGTTGCGCCCCGTTCCGAGTTCCGAAGCCTTAAACCTTGTGTTGCCCTTACATAGCACATAGCCGCGTATCACGTCCTTCTTGTCCTTGCGCAGGTGTAACTTGTAACCTTTGGCGGCAAGCTTTCTGGTGTAACCCTCCCACGACCATCTGTCAAGCTCGCGCAAGGCTTCCATGCAGTCATCGCTGACCTGTGGAATGTTCGTCTCGTGTATGCGCATGGCGGTAGTCCAGCCCCTTTGCCGTGCGACCTTTTCAGCCGCCCGTTGTGCGCGGAGGTGGATGGCGTGGTCGTTGTTGATGTTCCCGTCCTCGTCCACACGGCAGACGATGGCATGTAGGTGCGGTATGCCGCTCTTGGATTCCTCGTGCAGCCATACGGAGGACTTGCTGCCCGATACGTTAGTGCGTGGGGAAACGACATAGCCGTCCTTGTCACGTATCTCTTGGCTGTCGAAAGCCGCCGCAAAGTCATTCCACAGTTGCCGCCAGTCGTCCACCGTGAAATTTTCGGTATGCTCCATCGCCGGGCTAATCTCCATGCGGATGACATTGTTCTTGATGTTGGGGTGGTTCATAGAGGCGAACTTCATTTCCGTCCATATTCCCGTAGCGTCCATGCCCTGCGGCATGAAGTTGTCGCAGATGCGCGTTATCTTTTCGGGATGTTTCTTGTTCCTCGATTCGCCCGACACATAGAGCATCGCCCTTATGCCGTGGGCTACCGCCTTTGCGTTGGCTATCATGCGCCGCCCTCCTTTATTTCTTCATTCGTTGTCCCTGCCGGATAGCAGTTCGCCGTCTGCGCGGACTGCAAGAAGTCGGCGACATGGTTCGTGACATTGGCCACTTTCTCGTACCATTCGAGCATGGTCTCTTCGTGCCGGAACAGGCGTATCTTCTCGTTGTCGCTTAACCCGTGCAGGGCGTTGGCGAAGTTCACCATGTCCGTGCGGCAAGCCGCAAGCTGCCTAAGACCGTCCAGTTCCCTGTCGGAAAGCCTTTGCCGTGGCTTGTAGCCGAGTGCCCTTGCCCGGATGAAGTCGCTGCGTGTCATGCCGCACCGGTCGGCGGTGCTTTTGATTTGCGAAAGCTCCTGTTCCGTGACCTTGGTGACAACCACCTTGTCACGCCTTATAACGGGCTTCTTTTGCTCCTGTTCCTGATTGGAGGTATCCTCGTATTCCATATATAACAGATGTCTTTGAAAAGTCGTGAAACGGTTTCTAAAAGAGGGAAGCTGCGAGCTTGCGAGCGGCACGGACAACAGTCTGCCGGACTGTTGCGAGGGCGTCGGGGTATTACTGTCCGCAGGCGGTAATACCTCGGCATACCTCGCAACTGAACGCTACCGCTCCATGCCATTCCACCTGTCCGCTTGCCATTGCCAAAACAGACTGGTTCCAGCAAAATGCCGGAGAATGGAACAACGGAAAAGCGTTATTCACACTATACCATTGTCGGCTCAGCTTCTGACGGTTCTTATTCTTCCCTCTGTTCGTGGAAAGATGTGGCGGTTATGCTGCCATTTTCCGTTGTTTCCCACCCAAGCAGGCACGGAAAGGTCATCACGGACGCAACCCTTGAACGGTGGGTGTCGATAAGCCCCATGCCCGTAAGCGTGTCAAGCAGGTTGCGTATGCGCTTCCTGCCCATGTTCCATTGCGAAGAAAGCTGTTCCTCGGAATATTGCGCCTGACCTGCGGAAAGCATAAGCGGTCTGTGGAAGCCACTGGCAACGCCGTCCGTCAATGTCATCCTTGCCAACAGGTCGCCAAACAATGTGAAGTTGCCTATTTCCCTGCCGTTGTCATCAGTCGTTGTTCCGCACAGCCATTGCAGAGCACGGTCGGAGAATCGGAAAGAGAATGATGCAATCCCTGTCGGGTACATGAACCTGTATGTTTCCTTGTCCATAAATCTTTGACTTTATAAGTGTGATACTAATTTTTCCTGAATGGAATGAAGCTGTACAGGTATCGGCATGGAAACACCGACTTGGTTTTTGTTGTACCCTGCACGGCTTTTCTGTTTTGAACGGCGCATGAAAAGTGTTAGGCTCGCCAATTTATTGCATCAGTCAGCCAATGCGTATCATCCCGAAATAAGGGAAGAAAAACAGGCAGTGTTACCACGAAGCATACACCTTTCCTTTTGCAAACGGTCACTTGTTTGCTCCGTTGCCGTTAGTGTTGCCCGAAAACGGTTGTCCGGGTGCAGGCCGCTTGTCAAGGCTCGATATGGCACGGCTGATGTCCATGGCGTTCACCGCAATGGAAAGCAACGCCTTGTTGACTGTCACCAACTGCCGCTTGTTGCAAAACTCCGTCACACGCTCCAGCAACCCAAACACACGGTTCAACCGATGTTCCTGCGCATTGTCCGCTGTCAGCCGTTCGTTGTCCGTACCGCTGTTGAGATAGCGGTTGAGTGCAAGGCGGTCGTCCGCTGAAATGCTCTCTGCCGTAGCCTTGCCGTCAGCGATGGCTATGCCCACACGCAGTGCGTCCGCTTCGTAGATGCCCACACTCTCCAAGAATGTGCGGATAGCTTGTACGTCCTTGCCGCTTACCTCACGTTTGCGGCTCTCGTTCTTCTTTTCGGTCAAAACAGCCGAAGCTGCTCCGGTCTGTTCCATGTTCTTGTTCGATTCCATAATACAATTTGTTTTGATGTGAATAAAATGGTCGTTACTTCCGTCCTGCAAGGTAGTGGTCGGCTTCCTCGTTGATTTCCCCTTGCGATGAGATGCGTACCCCTGTGAGGAAAGTATCCAAATCCTCTTTCTTGAAGAAACACAGCTTGCCGCATGGCTTGTACATCGGGATTGCCCGGCGCATCATCAGCTTCCGGAAATAGGACAGTTTGAAACCGCAATACTCGGCGGCTTCCTTGGTGCTTAAAAGTTTTCGTTGTTCTGTCATGTGCGTATATTTTTAGTGGATATTCAAGTCGCTTCCTTGTCTCGGCGACAATGCAAAGGTATGGCGGATGTTTTGGGAAACCTCATTTGTAAATAGCTTAAATAGAGCAATTTGCGAACTATAAATGGAAGTATAAACGGCACATAACGAAGTATAAAGGAACTCTAAACCATCCATAATCCCGGATAGTCCTTACATGGCAATCCATAAGTGCGGAAAGAAACACGGATGCTCGCAGACGGGCATGAAAAATCCTGCCACTGGCTCGCAGTGACGGGAACAAGGAAAGTGATTTTTATAAAAATGTTCAGTCAGACTTTCTTGAACTCTTCAAGGTCGTAGGTGTCAAGCCTCGGTCGCAGGCGTGTGGCTTTGCGCAACAGTTTGGCGATATGCCGCTGGTGGTCGGACGGATTGTCTTTGGAGGCGGCCTTGAGGTTGCTCGCCAACTGTGCGCCGTTGTTGAGTGGCCAGAACTTTTCGAAGATTACCCATTTGCCTTTCTTTATTTTGAGGGCTGCGCACATCGCGTTGGCGATATAGGCGTAAAGCGTCCTGTTGATTTCGTCATCCTCCTTTTTCATCAGCGGTTGGAAGTCCGCATCAAGATAGCCGTCCTCCCGGAACAGCACGAGTAGGAACAACGCATCGTTGGTCTGCAACGCTTCGGGCAACTTTTTTACCAGTTCAGGTTGTACCCGTGAAACAAGGGTGTCGTAGTGCTTGATTTCATCTTCCTGCTTCATCGGCATTGATGATGCGGATATTGAAAGTACAGTTCCGATATGGCTGTCGGTCTGTTCTTTTGTAGCTTGCGGTTTTTTCGGCATGAGCTTGTTCCACCGTTGGAACAGCCACGACTTAATCTGCTTCCCGTAAGCCATTCCGATGATGTAGGGCAGCAGGAAAAGCACGGCAAAAAGTGAAACCATGACGATGACCGTGCTCCAGTTCAGATGTTTGTCAGGCGTGAGGATAAATGCAAGCAACAACGAAACCACAAACCAAGAGGCCGTTAAAACAGAACGGTCTTTGGAAAGCCACTTGTCTATGATAATGTCATACAAAAGGAAAAATTCTATAACCAGTCCAATCCAACCGACTATTGACAAGGCGGTAAAGACAAATGCAGCCGTGGTTGCTTCCATACGGAAAGCAACGGCAGATACCAACCCAAATGCGGTTGCGGCTACCACTGTAAGCGGTAACAGCATTGTAAGAAAGTTATCGGACAATCGTTTCATCGCATACATCAGGTTTAGTCCTTAAAAATTTCATTGACACGGTTGACAGCTTCGTCTTTCTTCTGGTCGATAATCTTCGCGTAAATCTGCGTTGTGGAAATGTTCTTGTGTCCGAGCAGCTTGCTTGTGGTAAAAATGTCAACATCCAGTGTAAGCATCATGGTGGCGAAGGTATGACGGCTGACATGGTAGGTCACGTGCTTGTTTATTCCTGCTGCCTTTGCCCATTTATCAAGGATAATGCAGATACGGCTTTCCGATGGTAAGTCGAAAACCTTGTCCTCGTCTTTGGCATCGCCACGCTCCGGCAACCATTTCATCGCCTGTTTTGACAATGGCAGATAAATCGGGTCGTTGGTCTTTTCCATGACGGTGAACACGCGCCATTGGTCGCCATCCTTGTGGATGTCTCCCCAAGTCAGCCCGACAACATCGCTGATGCGCAAGGCGCAATAACAAGAGAACAGGAAAGCCTGCTTCACAGCAGGACGGGTAGGACATTCCGTTGCAATCAGCTTTTTCAGTTCATCAATCTGCAGGAACTCACGCTTGCTTTCAGGTCGGTGGATGCGGTCAGCCGCTGCAATATGAGTAAACGGGTTTTCTGAAAGATAGTCATTGCGCACTGCCCAATTCAGCATGGCACTGAACACGGTGATATATCCGGCGGCGGTGGTCATGGAAATGGGGCGGTTTGTCCGTGCCTTGTAATCGTTCCGCAGGAAATTCATGAAAGCCATGCAATAGTCCTTGTCTATCATTCTGATAGGAACATCGCCACGGAATTGGTGTGTTGCTTTCAGTATGGAATTGACACCACGTATTGTAGAGTGCTTGCCGTTGTCCTCCAACCACCTTGCGTAGCGATCAAGAAGTTCCGACAATTTGATGCGGCCACGCAAAGTCGCGTTGGAAACGCCTTTCTCATTGTTGGTAAGCTCGATGATGCGGTCAGCCTTAATCTTGTTCGCCAAAGCCATGTTGTGCTGGTTCATGGCACGGCTTGCCGGGTCAATCTCCGCTACGAGATAAAGTTTGAGAAACTCATAAGTACGTTTCCCGTTGCGGTAAATATCCAGATAGATGGACTTATTTCCGTTCTGCAACTCCTTGAAGCGGATACGGACAGGCTCTTTCGCCTTGATAACTTTCTTCGGTCTGGGCATGGTGATATGTTTTTATTGATTATTCAATTTCTACTGTTTCTTATTTATCTTCAATATGGCTTGCGACGACCATTTTTATATATCCTTTCATTGTCTTGGGTGTCAACCCAAGCATACAATTAATAGTGCCTATGTCGGTGCCGGTAGTGAGCAATAAATATATAAAGGTGTTCTGTGCAAGTCGGAAACTCAACGGCTGCTTTATTCCGGCGTTCTTTCCCCATTGCGACAGGATGTTTCTGATTTCAGTGTCTTTCGGCAGGCCTTTGAATACAAGTCCGCGATGGTTTGCCGTTTCAGGCAGCCATCGCATTGATACCGCAGCCAACGGTACGGATGACTTCCTTGAATGTACTTCAATGGTTGTTCTGCCTTCATTCGTCTTTATGTCTTTCCATTTTAGTGAGAGGACATCGGCAAAAGATAGATAAGTGAAGATGCTCAACATGAAAGCCTGCTTGACTTGCGGCCTTGACATCACAGGGCAGGGAGTGTCCATCAAAGCCTTTATTTCGTCAACGGTCAGAAACTTTTTCAACGGACGCTCCCTTGTGATTCGCCCGTGGATGTTCACGAAACGGAGAGGGTTTACACCTATTATGCCATTGGCTACAGCGTTGTTGAGCGTGCTGCTGAAAAGGTAGATGAACGCCCTTGCCGTTGTCATGCTGATTTTACCGAACTGTGCGGTATAGTCCTTGTGCAGAAAGTCAACCAGTCCGTCACAGTAGCTTTCATCAATGTCAACCACTTTTGTGTCTAATCCACGATAAGCCATTACAGCCTTTTTCATGCACCTTATATTATTGGCTGAAGATATATCTCCCTTATCAAAGATAATTTTCTCATATTCGTCAATGGCTTCGCCTATGCTCATGGGTGACGGTTCTTTGGTCTCTATGCCGAAACGCACGGCAAGCAATCCGTTCTCTTTTTCGATACGGATGGCCTCGGCTTCTTTCATCGTCCGTTTGTTCGCACTGATGTTCTTCTTGGATGTTTCGGGTAACAAATAGAGATGGAGGGCTTCGCGGATGCGTTTGCCGTCCTTGTAATAGTCAAGGTAGATGGACTTTTTCCCATTATCTATCTTCTTGTATTTTAGTGTGATATGTGATTTTTGAGCGGTCATATAAACTCTATTTTGTTACTATACGGTCATTTTACAGATACAAAACTACAAACAATTTTTCAAAGTAACAAAATAGTCGCAAATAAAGGAGTAAAATTAACCCGATTTAGCGAAAATGAGAACCTATTATCCTTCTTGGAAAATCATATAAAACACTGATATATAGCTATTATACATTTCTTTTGTTTCTGATTTATTCCGATGAAAAGCATATATAAAGATAATGGTGGAACATTTCCACGTGGCTCTTGGCTTCCACGTCAAGCGTTTCGTCCATTGTCGTGCGGTTCACGAGGATTGGCACGTTACCGTCCAGCACGTACACCTTTTTCTGCGCATCCGTGACCATCGTGCGAGCCGTCCAGATGCTTGATACGCTGATGATGATGCACCCTACAAGGAACGCGGTGCAGATAATGCCCACCAGCCTGATTTTGTTTTCCAAGTTCTTTATAACCATAGTTGTCAAATATTTGTAAATTCAATCATTTATCTCATTATTCCACCCATCGCTCCGGTAGCCGTCATTTTGGCCTGCTGCGCCACACCTTCGCCGAAGTTTCGGGTCGAGAATGCCGTGTCGCCTTCAGGTATCATCCATGCCGCCAAGTCCGGCACGAGGTTCAGACACTTCAAAGCCACGATGCTTGCCGCCATCAGATAACCGGCGGAGAAGAAGCTGTTTTGCAGATAAGCCGCCATTGTCTGCTCGCTGGCTGTGATTGCTGTCAGGTTCTCGATTTGGATGCACAGCACAATGTCAAAGAGCAGCAAGACATAAAACCCGACGAAGTAGAGCATGGCTCCATAGAAATGCACCGTCAGGTAGCGTGTCAGCCACTTTGCCCAAGCACCTTCCCATTTTGGCAGGATGCTGAACGCCCATTGAATCGGGCCGAATATTGTCAGCATACCGAGTAGGATTTGCTGGCAGTAGATGGTAGCCCACCATCCGATACGGAACACCACAAGGGCAATCAGCATGATGATTTTGTCTATCCCCACGATAACGCCTGCCGTCAGCGATGTGAACCAAAGTTTCGATGCGTCTTTCTCCATGTTTGTTACCTCGTCCACGCCGGTCTGTTCCATTGTCGCCTCTATCAGGTTGGGATCGGAAGTTCCCGTGTGGGCGACATCGGCCTGCGCTTGCAGGTTCGTGTACATCGTGTCCCGTACATGGATGAGTTGCTGCACCTCCTCGAACCTGTCCGAAATCTGTGATGCTTCGGCCTCGTACAAGTCGTGCGTGTACGATCCGATACAGTTCGGGATATAGGAAAGAAAATCGAGGAAGCACCAGTTACTTCTACTACCTGCCATTCCCGTGTCCGCAGGCGGATACCACCAGCAGATGATAATCGACACGGCCAACGGTCTGAACAGCTTCATCACGTCGAGCGGTTCGTGCTTCACCATCATCTTGTAGGCGATACCTGCCGCCATAACGATAGAGAAGAGTGCCGCCAGAGCCATGCACATCTGCAAAATCCACCAAAAACTCCCCTGTGCGCCGGTAAAGGTCGCATCCGTCAGGAACTCATTGGTCTGAAAAATGACATCATCTATTTCCTCTTCCAACAGGTTGATGCCGAAATCCGAAAGTATATCTCCGTTTGCCATAACCCGTATTTTTATTTTCCTCTGTTTACCGTCTCATCCCCGTCGCTGTCACCTCCGCCGTTCCCGTTGCCGTCCGACTGCGCACCTCGTACCGCAAGGCGTGATTCCTGCCACCGGTTCATGGCATTATGGACAATGCTGCCCTTATGCAGGGTGCGGTTGTCCGTTGCGTTCAGCAGCGCACTTGTCACACCGGCATTCTGCCGTTTGGCAAGGAACAACACGAGCGTTTCATTCTGTCTCGCCACATCCTCATAGATGCGCAGATACTCCTTCTTGCGTTGCGAATTGGGCATATAGGCATCTTTCGTAGCGTCGATGGCAGACTGATATACATGGTAGTATTCCGTCCACCGCTCTTTGTCTGACGGAGTGCCGCCGGACAGGAGGATTCGGTCGATGTTGCGTTTGAACCGCTCCATCTCTCCATTGACTTTACTGCCCTCGGCGAGCCATGCAATGTCCACCTGCCGGTCGGCGATATTCAACGCCTCGATTTTAGCACGTTTGACCAAAGCGGAGTCGATGGCTTCCGCTTCGTCCGTCTGATTGTATAGATTGATACCTGCGAGCGTGCGGAACGAGAGTTTGTTTTTGGCCGCCGCCGACTTTTTGTATTTGTTGTGAAGCACGGAATAATAAAGGTCGGGTGATAGTGCCCCTGTGCCCGTTTCCATGACTGTGACCTGATTCTGCTTTGACGAATCGTGGTTGTACGTCACATACTGCGCGTGTGCGGCCGACGTTGCAACAACAGCAACCGCCATGAGTAAAAATTTTCTGTTCATATTCTTTTCCCTTTTATCGTTAATGTTCCAATCTTCCGGCTCCGCGCCACCGCCCGAAGGCATCGTCAAGAATCTCTTGCTTGGTGCGTGAGCGATATACTTTTGCTTTCCAGTAGCCGATACGAACCTGTATGTACCGCCATGTCTCGATATACGCTCGGTTGAGATGTCGCTCGATGTTGTCCAACGAGCGGTTGATCGCCTCCAGCACCATCAGCAGGTCACTGGTCGAACAGGCCGCCGCACCTGTGGCATACAGCACGAGGTCGCTGACCGACTTGTATAGCTGTTCTCCTTCTGCTGCAATCGCTCGTAGCCCTCTTGCGTTGATGGCAATAATCAGCGTGTCCGCAGATTCAATGTGCCCTCGTTTCAGTATCTTCGCATTGAAGTCATCCAGTAATTCCTTGTAGTCACCAATGCGGTCGCTGACTGCCGTATAAGTGTTTTTTACATTCAGTACCGTGCGTAACGACTGATACATCACGTCGATGACGTCGAACGCACGGGTGTACCGGTCGAGATCTACGTTCAGTTCCTTATAGTTTCCGACTTCCTTCAGACTGTACTCGTGTAACAGTTTGTTGCTGTATTCCAAAGTGCTGCGTGCAAGCAGCAGGCTGCGTTGCTTCTTATGATCATTGATGTAGGCTTCGACGGAAACCACATCGAAAGTCCACTGCGCTTTAGCGATACCGGGCAGCAGAATAAACAGCATGAGGGTAATAATCAGATTCCGTTTCATTGCCGTTCCTCCTTTCTTTCAACCCCGTTTCGGAGTGTCCGTGCGTTCTCCACCCAGCGGTCATGGCACTCTTCCACAAGCGTCAGCCGGCGTCCGGCATCCATATCCAGACCGGGCAGCACATCCTTCATTACATCGAGGATGCTCCGTTTGTAGTGCATCATCTTCTCCAAGGACACAAGGTCAGCGTATATCTTCGTGATACGCGAATCCACCTCCCTTGCGATTTCGAGGCGGTCACTCGACCACAGCAGATGGTACACATCTCCGGTCGGTGTCTCCTCCGCAGGTGTGGTACGGGCATATTCTGTCGTTATCTTACACGAGGGGTGTTCACGTGCAATCTCTGCGATGCGGTCGTTCACTATTTTGCTCTTCTCCGCATCGGACAGATTCGGGTCTAAGGTCAGTACGTCAGCGACGTGCGTGTCGGTATATTCCGAGGTCAGCTCCCACCGTATCTGTATAATGGCGCGGTGTATCTTGATTCCCAAAAAATATTTCGGTTTACGGGCTATCGAGACCGTTGCCCTGAACGTGATGATACCGTTTATATTCGGCATCGTCGCTTTGCGTACATACGAGTAACCGTTCCATGCTCCGCCGTCCTGCCACGTAAGGCTGTATGGCGCCTTACAGTCTTGCATGATGGCTGGGATGCGGTAATAATCATCCGTCGCCACGCTGTTGTCGTCTGCGGCTTCTATTTTCGCCTGGGTGTAGTCGGATTGTTTTTTCTTCCATTCCGCCAGTTCACCTTTCAAGCCGTCTATCCGTGTCTTGTTCGCATTGTATTGCTGGCGATAGACCGCCGCATCCTCGATGCTTGCCATACTGATTTTTTTCAGAAGGGCAGTATTTTCGTCCTCCAAAGCCCTGATTTGTGCTTCAAGTGCGGAGACTTTGGCATTCGCCTCGCTCAACATCGCATCCAGCTCCGAGAGGTCAAGGTTGTTTTCCGTGACCGAAGTCTGCATGGCGCACTCTTTGGTGTGAGCGTTCAATGAACTGCCGCACTTGCGGCATTTGTACTGGGTGGAGCCTTGTCCGAGCGTCACTCCGTCGGAACAGGTCACGCTGATGGTCACGCTCTCGCATCCTTTCAGTTTGGCGGCGTCCGTCGCCTGATAATAATTCCGCGCACCGGAGGATATATAGTAGGTATAGCCGTCCTCATTCTCGTTGAACTCCGCAAGCCGCACGTTTAGTTGCGCCCGAAACGTGTTCAAGTCCATAGAGTAGGAATCGAAGACATCTTCATAGACGACCTCTTCCTTGTTCCAGCTCTTGTTCACATGGATTTCGTATGCGTATGCTTTCTTGGTCTGCTTGTTTTTCTTGCTGATGATATAGGCACTCATCCAATAGTTGATACTGTAGCTGAACCCATCGTTTTGGTTGTTCAACTGCTGCACGCGGTTTCTTGACCAGCCGGCATGGGTTTCCGAGTTGGCAAGCACCTGTTCCCGTTGCGAGGCATTAGGATAGAAATTCGGGTCGCTCGTGTTGAAACGTACCCATGCGCTTCCGTTCAGGATGCTGTTGTCATCCGTCGGAGGATAGTAGTCGCACAGCGATATGCTTCCTTGATCGCGCCGGGCGATATACCACCGCTGTGTGTAATAGCTTCCTGTGGCCTCGCTCAGGTAGTCGCTCATCCATCCGGCAAGGTCATAGTTCCCGAAGCCGAACAGTCCGGCGACATTATCCGAACCTCCGATTTTATCGAGCAACATAGCTCCGATGCCGTTCTCCGCCTGCTCAAGCAAACCACCATAGTGGTCATACAGGGAGACAATGGTTCCGAGTTTGCCGTTCATCAGTTCGTGGAAGGCACTTTGGGGCAATAGCGCGTCACCTATGTTGGCGATACCGGCAGTCGCAAGACCGACCCCCATGTTGTAAAGGTTGTCAAGGTCATTTTGCAGGTTTTCGCGCGTAAAACGGTTCGGAACATGGGCAAGATCGTCCATTATCCGCTGCCAGTCGATGTTACCGGCTTCCGACAGTTTCAGCAAGGGGACGATATCCGGATTGATTTCGAGGAATGCGATGTCCGAGAAGGTCAGCGTGCTGTTTGTCACCACGCTCTCGAATTGCATACACAGACTTTTGGTATCGTCGCAGATCTTCATCAGGTAGCTGCCCCAATAGATAGCCGTCTGCGGTGAGTGAAGCATCTGTTTCGCTACGACCCATATCTTAGGCATGATTTTCTCTGCGACCATCCGGTAGATGCGCCGGTAATAATAGTTTTCCGTTCGGCTATTCCATATACCGAGGTCGGTCAGGGCTTTATGTTCCAAAAACTTGGAGGCGAAAATTCCGGCTGCGGCAACCTCTGCCGCCGTGTAGTGCTTCAGTATGTCATCGACCTGCTCCCGATAATATCCTTCAGCAACGGCTTCCGTGCCGAAAGCAGCTACCATTGCCGCAACGGTGCGTGTGTCGTAGTTTACACTGTAATATTGTGCATGTACACTCTGGCAGAGTGAAACCGAGACGATTATCAGAATCAGGAGTAGTCGTTTCATATCAGCCGTATTTATTGGGATTCACGCTCGGAACGAAGATTGAGCACATGTCCGGTCTCGTTCACTTTTTGAGCGAACGGCAGCGACTTGCCGATGCCACTGGCTTCCCAATCGCGGCAATACACCTCGATAGCTTCCTGATGGCTACATCCAAGCTCTTGCTTGTACAGTTTCAGAGCCTCTTTCTCTGCCCGTTCCGTCGTGTAGGTCATATAGCATTCATGCGGTTCTTCTACGCCATACACGCCGCTGGTCGTGCCGCGACGGATGAAGACTTCCCGGAAGAAACTGCGTCCCTCCTTGTTCTCAAGGCGGTTGATTGTAAAAATCTTCTTGCAGTCCACATCGGTCAAGCCAAGGATTGCCTTGATGGTGTCGAACCTTTCGCGGAACTTGCTTTGATCAAGCAGCATCACCACGTCCGAATTGTTAATAATCGCCTCTTTTACGATTTCGCTGCCGATAATATCCTGTATCTCCTGCGTTACCACACCGACACTTGCCCAGAACTTACGGGCTGTCTTATACATAAACTTGATGTACTCCGCCATGAGCGGACTGGCGATGGCTTTCCATGCCTCTTCGATGACCAAGACTTTGCGACCCTTCTTGATACGCATTTTCTGAAGGAATACATCCATGATAATCAGCGTAACAAGAGGGAAAAGGAGAGGATCATCTTTTATACTGTCGATTTCAAAGACGATGAAGGTCTCATCGAACAGTGAACTGTCCATGTTCTCGTTCAGTGTCTTGTCGTGGTTCCCGCCCCGGTAAAAGTCTTTCATCATGTAGCGGTAGGTCGATATGTCAATGCCCGTAATGCGGTTCTCATCACAGATGTCAGGAATGCGTTGCACGGAGTATTCATAGAAAGAATTGAACGAAAGCTCTTTTACTTTCAGTTTCATGCGCCTGCTTTCTATCTTGTTGATGGTGTCCTCAATACGTGCGGCACGTTCCTGCTTGCTTTCGCCCTTTTGTTCACCGCGATTGCGGTCGTCGATGACAAGGCTTTTGCGCAAGTCCTCCCGTTGCTGGGGCGTGAAACCCTCGAAACCGTTAAAGTAGGCATCATAATATTCCGTGATGACGTGTTCTATCAGGCGGTCTTCCGTCTTGGTAATCGTTCCCTGCGTCCCTTTCCAGATGAGCAGCACAAGATTTTTCAGAAAGCCCGTTTTCTCCACGTTCATCTCCTCCCGGTTGATGCGGAACGGATTCATCGTGATAGGCTTTTCCTCTGTGTATGATATATACTTACCACCCAGATACTCGCATAGACCTTCATAGGAGTTACCGGTATCTACCATAACGACATCGGTGTTCTGTTCATGAAGCTGACGCACGACCGAGTTCATGTGGAAGACTTTTCATATCTCCTAACACACTGAGTCACAGCACTATCTTGAAAACAACAAATTCAAAACGGTACAAATTTTGAACAAGGGAAAATCTATGGTTCAAGGCATTCGGCAAAGAGAAAAAACTATGACAGGGGCAAAAAGCAGTTTTAAGATTATTTATGAAAATATTTTGGGCAATTTTGGCTGATTGCTATCCAAAGAGCGCATTTTTGATGAATAGTCCCACCTTCATCAGCCATAAAGAGTGAGACAATCGAAAAAGAAAAGGAGGGGGTGAGAGAGCCTTCTTGGTGGCTTCAACATTGGGCGAAAATGGATGTCTTGTACCTCAGTTGTATCTCAGTCGACATATATAGCTGATAGACAATAGAGGTTAATAATTCGGCGGCAATAGAATAGCGTTTGAAAGACGTATTCATTGTTTAGTAGTTTTCCTGATAAAATGTTAAATTTAGGGTAGTTAGATTAGTTTTTCTTCCAATTGTTTGGTTTTTTGGAATTGAATGCCTACCTTTGCATTGACAAATCCCGCTCGCTTCCCATAAGAACAGCGTACCCAGCGGGACATTTTTTAAATTGTAGGTATATGAAAGTTATAAAGAACAAGACAATAGATTTTGCAACCGCAGTTCAGGCTCCCGTCATTAACGGAAATAGAGCTGCACGGACAGGTTATGTCCGTTTGGTTCGCCTTATCACTGACGAGCCTGTTCCTCAACAAACTTCATATACGGGAAAAATTGAGTTGAGGTAGGAATGGCTGTATATACAAAAGAATACGAATCCCAGCCAGAGGCTATTCTTACAAACGTCATTATCTGTCCAGCCGTAGATTTGTCGGCAAACGTGGCTGTTCCTGTTCATTGCCAAGTTGAAAATGTATTGTGGGACACAGGAGCGACCAATACATTGATTTCACAGGAAGTTGTAAATGCTTTTAGGGTTACAACCGAAGAACAAGGCTCTTATTTCGAGTGCAGGAGGTGATGTCGAATCCTGGACTTACCTTGTTCATGTTATCCTTCCAACAGGAACAGCAGAGTTGAATGTTCAGGCTCTGCTTAACGACAATTCAGACTATGATGTGGTGATTGGCATGGATATTATAAATTCATGCGACTTCTGCTATACAAACAAAGACGGCAAAAGTACATTCTCCTTATGTCATCCAGCAAAGGAGAAAATCATTCTGAAATAAACCAGCCATAGGCTTTCTTTCAAGAAAGACATGTGCGACAACAATAATGACAGATGTGACATTCGCATCTGTCTTTTGCTTTTTACGCCAATAAGAGGCCATTTCCTTACACAAAATATACGAGATTTGAGCAAGAATTTAGTTAATTATGGTTAAATTTAAGGTTTATACATACTTTTCCATAACAAAATGAGGTTGTATTGAGATTTTCTTTGTACTTTTGCAGCGGACTATTATCGCCATGTTTATAGCCATTGAGGTTAGACGTGTTCTTTCGTGATGGCATACAAGGCAGCCTACGCCGTGCTGAGTATGGCGGAGTCATAATGACAAAGCGGTACAAAGCGGGCATTGGGTGGGAAAGATAGTCCAGACATAATGAAGGCGTTTACTAACGCTCTGTTTAAGACAGTCTGTAATCTAGCAAATTAACAGTTATCATAGTCTTGAGCAAAGCCAACGGTAGATGTCCCGGGTGTGATAATATCGCTCCTGCGGAGACCTGTAAGCACGGATTGTACCTTTTCGGGCACAACAATTGTTTATTATGGTCTCCTAATGGAAATGATTATTCATATCGGCGTGGGCTCTGACGTTGTCTGTTCAACTATGATAGGCAATTGCTAGAGCCTCAGACTGTGGAATAGACAACAGACGTTTCCACGCTCTTTTTATGTCTATATTGCTATTAACGAGCAACGACATATAAGCCGATATGAACGCATTGCTTAATGCGCATACCAAACGAGGTTGCGATTCACCTCCTCACATTGGATTTGCCTCCAATGTCTCCCCCGAAGCCCAAAGCTCACAAACAGGGGTGTCCTCGGAATATGTCCAGCAGGAAGGTTACAACTGGTTTGTTCTTCGTGCTACTTATAACAGGGTAAATGCAGCCGTAGAGAAAGCAAAGAAGAATGATATTAAGACATACGTGCCGATGCACTATGTACTAAAAGTGATTGCTGGGAAGAAGAAGCGAATACAACAGCCTCTTCTTCCCAACTTTCTTTTTATATACGCCACAAGGGAACAATCAGACAGTTTTGTGAAAAAGACAGTTGATGCCCCAATCTCTTTTATAAAATATTATTTGGATAAGACGCTTCCTCCAGAGGCAAACGGTAAAAATCCTCCGCTTATTATACCATACAATGCAATGATAAATTTTATCAAAGCAACAAGTACTGATAGTGAGCATGTACGCATTGTTACAGCGGAACAGTGTCACTATAAAAGTGGAGATAAAGTACGAGTAATAGCTGGTGACTTCAAGGGAGTGGTTGGAAAAGTTGCCAGAATAGCAGGACAACAAAGAATTGTTGTTGAGATCTCGGGATTGTGCCTTGTCGCTACTGCGTATATTCCTACTGATTTTATTGAGATTGTCAAATAATGCCGAAAGGCATATTGTTTAATTTAAATTTTTTATTTTATGAAGAAAAATGGTAAGAATGAAGAACTTCAGTCTCGTCGTGAGTTCTTTAAGAGAGCCGCTAAAGGTGCTCTGCCTATTTTGGCTGGTGCAGCTCTCCTGTCAAGTCCTATCTTGTCAGAAACTGCAAATGCAATGTCATGCGCAGGATGTAACAACCGTTGTATGAACAGTTGCTTCAACACATGTCATGGTACTTGTAGCAGAACTTGCTCCGGTACAAACAACAGAAACTAATCCTTCCCTCCACGGAGGTTATAGAATTCGACAATCTCTTTCTCGGAAGACTCGTAGTCATTTGTAAGGATGCAGCGGTAGGTGTATTCTCCTTCCCACAGGTCGAGTTCGCCGTCTATCCGCTTCTGTCTTTGAATCACAAGACGGTATGCCTTCCCTTTCCATTTCTCGATGAGAATGGAGGCCAGCTCAAACTCAATGCCGCCCAATTCCACTTTCTTCCAACCTCTGAGGGCAAAGATGTCATTGTAGAGCGAACTGCATCGGTTGGCACGGATATAGAAGGTCTTGCAGTGTTTAGCAATCTCTTCCACTATCTCTTCAGAACACGAGCCGCAATCAGCTCTGAAACGGTTGATAATAAGCTTGTTCTGTTCAAACCTTTCAAAGAACCTCTTCAGCGTGTCCTTCTGGTGGAAACGGACATTTGTGTTGCCGTCGCTGTTCTCAATGCCGACAATCAAGTCGCCAATAACCGCCACGCCAGGGCGATAACCAAGGAACTTCTTGTATGTAGGCTTCGCATCATACTTCTCAGCCTCTATGAACTGGTGGTCGAAGTCAACGTCATACCCCTCGCCCTCTTTCAGTTGCCCTGTGGACAATAGGCAATTGAGGAGCAGTGTATTCAGCTTGTCTGCCGTGTTGAAGTCGTAGGTCTTGCCAGTGTCGGATGTGTAGGAAATGTTATCCTGGGTCAGTTCCTTTATGGCTCTGAGAATCGTGTCGGCACTGCATGTGCGAAGTGTCGGATGAAGCGAGAGGTGGTACATCAGATGAGTGGTGACATCCTCTATGCATGAGCCGCCACAGAAATAAACGCTCATAAGCGAACGGATGATTTCGCTGTATTGATAACCATACAGCCTGCATCTCATACCGAGGGTTGAGTCGATTACAGATGAGAGATTGGAGTCAAATTGCTCCATTATTGAAAAAATTCCTCCAAAAGGAGAGAGTTTCTCAGATTTTATTGCTACCTTTGCCATGTCTGTCGGGTTTGATACATATTTTGATTTGCAACACTAAGATAGGTGAAAAATCTGACATAGCAAAATCCTGAGCAACTTTTTGTTGCTCAGGTACTTATAAATAAAGTTAAATCAAAGTGTTGCGGAATTAAGGATAAATAAATCTTTGAAATACAATCGAGCTTGTTCAAAGTTCTCACGATTGATGCAATAACGTACCTTAGGCGGTGTTATCTCTCCGTCAATCAGCCCCGCATCTTTCAACTCTTTCAAATGCTGCGATACTGTTGCCTGTGCAATAGGCAAGTCATTGACCAAATCGCCGCAATAACAGGAACTTTGTTTATTGAGCAACCGGAGAATTGCTATTCTTGCCGGGTGACTTAACGCTTTGGCATATCGGGCAGCCATCACGTCCCGGTCTTCAAAATGCTGTGCTTTACTATATGCCATAATCACTTCTTATTTTTAATTCATCGCAAAATTACGATAAACGATTAAATCTACCAAACATTCATGTAGTTTTTTGTTGTTGAATCTGTTTTTTATCTGCCATGATGCTTATGGCATTTATATCAAAAAAATCTATAATCACTTTTAATTCCTACGTTACATATTTATACAAAGCAAATTTCTTTGGTGCAGTATCGACCCTATTGAGCACCCTGAATAATGATTATGGCAAATTATATTATAAGTGCGAGCCTAATATAGTTTAATTGTCATTATAATCACTTTACTTTGTTTTTTTCCTATACATACCCGGATTAAAGTAAACCAGAATTTGGTTGCCTACGGTCATATGCAAGATGTGAAAACATCTCATTCATATCTTTCCCCAATGCCACGATTTACATTGAGCTAATCAAACAATCCGTTTACCAGATTAACAGCATCGTCCTTTTTCTGGTTGATGATTTTAGCGTACACCTGTGTCATTTTCACATCGGCATGACCGAGTAACTTCGAAGTGGTATAGAGATCCGCACCGAGTGTCAGCATCATCGTGGCAAAAGTGTGCCGCGCAGTGTGAAAGGTAAATCGCTTGTCGATTCCCGCTGCTTTCGCCCAAGGCTTGATAAGTATATTCATCATCGACGGACTGGGTAAATCGAAAACATGATCATCTGCCGCCTTATCTCCTCGTTCCGGCATCCACTTCAATGCTTCAGGGGAAAGAGGCAGGTAAATCGGTTCTTTGGTCTTTTGCATGGACACAGCCAAGCGGTATTGCCCTCTATCAACGAATACGTCTTTCCACTTCAATCCGACAATATCGCTCACACGCAATCCGCAGAAGCAGGAGAACAAATAAGCAGCCTTTACAGCTTCATTATTCATCGGAGTGGCAATCAATGCCCGGACTTCTTCGATGGTCATATATGACCGTTTGCTCTCCGGCAGGCGAATCTTATCCGAATTATTGATTTTGGTAAACGGATTGACTTTGATAATCTCCGCACGAACGGCAGCGTTCAAAGCTCCGTTCAGAATACGGTAGTAGGTGTGGAGTGTAAAGTTCGACACACGCTTTCCTTTGGGACGATATTCCGTCATTAGATAATCGAGGTAGTCCTGGCAGAATGCCTTGTCAATTCGATCCATCGTCATTCGTTCTCCTGCATAGTCTTTCAGGATGCGAATGGTAACTGCGATTTGGTTTCCGTCCTTTTTGCCTCGCTTTGCCTGATTCTCTTTATATGTATTCATCCAATCGAGCAAGAACACCTTTTCCCTGTTCTCGATACCAGCTTCCCCATTAGTCAATTCGATGATGCGTTTCGATTTGATAGCATTGGCCGCATCCATCGTTGCTTGATTCCGTTTCCGGGCATTATTATCCGTTTCCGGGATAATATACATTTTGAGGTATTCATACGTCCGCTTTCCATCGCGGTAAATATCCAGATACAAACTCTTGCTTCCGTCACTCAACGGCTTCATCCGAAGACGGATTGGTTCTTTGACTTTCGTCGGCTTCTTTACTCGTGGCATAAACAACTCCTTTTTTGTTATTTCTGTTGCAAATGTAGGAATAATAATCCGAATTGAGGAACAAACAAGAAACAAAAATGTACCGAATAAGAACCAATTAACCGAAAACAATGAAAGCAACTGAAAAGAAATACACGCACTTAAATACTTATAAAACAGTGTATTTATTTTCACTTGTTTGGTTCTTGTTTTCTTTTTGTGGGTCTATTCTATAAATCTGGTAAATTCTCTTAAACACCGCAGGATAATAGCAACAGTTTCTTCACGTCTATGTTATTATATACTTAGGCGTGGGGGCTGTTGTCTATTAACGGTGTGGGCATTTTCCAGAGCCTCGAATGCAGATAGACAATAACAGTCCTCGCGCTTTTTATATAATAACCTTCGTCAATGAGGACAGACGAAATGAAAGATACCGCGTATGCATCTTACATTATTTGGAGAAGTACAGTTATTTCTGTTAATTGCCGTTACATCTGCAAGCTTTCTATACTGGATAAATCACAAATACAAAAGTCTGAACAGACAGATTATCCGGGCAATAGACATTCCAGTATATCTGCTGAACAGACAAGGTATTGTCGTAAAACTACTTAATACACCTACCGAAAAGGCAAACAGACTTCCGTTCCTGAATCCGGGAGTTCTAAATATCAATAATTTAGTGACAGACGCCGATGAATGCCGGAAATACATGACGTCGCTGTTACGCGTACTGAATACCCGCACTTCGGACAGCCTGACCCTAAAGATAAGAATAGAAAGTGGTGAGAAACTATATATCGCAGTGCGCATGGTCTACCTCAACAGAAATTATGTCATGGCCTTCATACGCGACATTACGGAAGATGAAGTCCAACGCCGGGAAAACGAAAAATACCGTTTCTTCCTTGAAAGTATTCTGGAGAACCTTCCCATCGCCACTACAGTAAAAGACAAAAACGATGAAGGACGTTACCTGATATGGAACAAAAAAGCGGCAGAGATGATGGAAGTCCCCGCTGAGGATATTGTGGGACACTATGAAGAGGAGTTCAAACCCCTAATGCAAGATAATTTCATCCAAGAGACAGACAAAGAAGTTGAAGAGTCGGAAACTCCCCAGTCCTACATCAAACACTTTGTCAATCCCAAAGGCAGAGAGTATATTCTGTCGTTTCACAAAACGCTGGTGTCCTACAACAAAGGGAAAGAGAGGTGGATTGTCAGTTCTGCACTGGACATCACCGAACTGCTGGCAGCCAAAGAGAAAGCAGAAGAAGCCAACCGCCTGAAATCGGCTTTTCTCGCCAACATGAGCCACGAGATACGTACTCCGCTAAACGCCATCGTCGGATTCTCCTCCATACTTTCCGATTATATACAAGACGAAGATACAAAGGAATACATACATATCATCGAAGAAAACACCCAACTGCTGCTGCAACTGATTAATGATATTCTCGACCTGTCACGCATCGAAGCCGGCATTCTCGAATTCACAGAAGGAGATATGGATGTAAACAAGACGCTTGATGAAATGCAGACGATGGCAAAACTGAAACTTCCGTCCGAAGTCAGTATACGTCTCCTGCCCGGTGCGGATTACTGTATTATTCACACAGTCCCCAAACGGGTAAGACAAGTACTGAACAACTATCTGTCAAACGCCCTCAAGCATACGGAAGAAGGTTTCATCGACATTGGTTATCACCTGCCGCAAGAAGACAGGATTCGCTTCTTTGTCCGTGATACCGGTTGCGGCATTCCTCCTGAAAAGCAAAAGGATGTATTCGAACGCTTTGTCAAGCTAAACAGTTTTAAACAAGGCACGGGTCTCGGACTCTCCATCTGCACCATGATTGCCGAGAAAATGAACGGAAAAGTGGGCGTCAGCTCTATTCCGGGGAAAGGTTCCGAATTCTGGTTCGAAATACCCTATCAGCCTGCCGGAAGCCAACCTGCATAGAAAAGCCCGCCACTGACATGAACTCTGTCAACGACGGGCAACCTAAACCATCACCGATGCTATCCTGACTCACAATACCTATCGAAGCCTAAATCGCAGTTTTCCACTCTGCACCAGTTCTTCATGAGTGATACGATATCGGGACAGTTTTTTTCCTCCCAGTTCCATTTCACGGATATAAAGCGACTCTGCCGACGGGCGTTCCGTCTCTATCACCAGTTGGTCGCGTCCCCAATACTTAGGGTCGAGCTTTATGGTCACCTTATCAAATACCGGAGTAGACAGCGTATAAGCCGGTTCTCCGGGACAATCCGGATAAAAGCCCATCATATTGAAGATAGCCCAAGCGGACATCGTTCCGGTATCATCATTGCCGGGAATTCCGTCGGGGGCATTCTTGAAATACTTCTGCAAAAGGCGGTGCAGCTCTTTCTGCGTGCGCCACTCCTCACCCTTGAAATAAGAAAAAAGATGGGCGTATGCAATGTCCGGTTCGTTGGCAGGGTCGTACAGTCTTTCGTCGAACACACGCTGAAGCTTGTCTACGAACGGCTTCTTTCCACCCATGAGCCGGGCAAGCCCTTTCACATCGTGGGGAACATAGAAAGTATAGTTCCAGGCACAACCTTCGTGAAATCCGGGGTTCGGCTCAAAGTTCTCTCCCTGCCTCGGGTCGAAAGGAGCATAGAATTCACCGTTAGGCAAGATAGGACGGAAAGTACCGTACTCCTTACAGTAATAATGCTTGTAGCCCAGCGAACGTTCGTGGAACAGACGGGCATCCTCCTTCTTGCCAAGCGCAGCGGCTATGCGCGACAAAGCATTGTCGGCAATATAGTATTCCAGGGCATGTGAAACGGAATTGTCATACTGCTCCCGCAGGGGCACATATCCCAATGACACGTAGTCGTCATTGTCCGGTCGGAGCAGGTTCTCCGCTCCCGGCAGGGTGGCTCCCTTGCGCATGGCTTCGTAGGCCAGTTCTATATCAAAGTCGCGCAGACCTTTCAGCCAGGTGTCGACGATGACGGGAATGGAAGGGTCACCTTCCATGGTCAGCGTCTCACGTCCGTAGAGTTCCCATTTGGGAAGCCAGCCGTGTTCGCGGTACATGTCGAGCATGGAGCGCACCATCTGCAATTGCCGTTCGGGATATACCAGCGTAAGAAGCTGGTGCACATTGCGGTAAGTGTCCCACAAAGAAAAGACGGTATAACGGTCGCCTTGGGTAGTCAAAATCTTATCACTCTCCATAGCGGGATATTCCCCGTTCACATCTTGCAGGATATTGGGATGTATCAGCGTATGATAGAGTGCCGTATAAAAAACGGTTTTCTGCTCTTCCGTACCTCCTTCCACAAGGATGCGCGAGAGGTCATCGTTCCAGCGGCGACGGGCTTCTTCCAGCACTTGACCGAAGTTCTTTCCCTGCTGCTCGGTATCCAGATTGAGGCGGGCATTCTCCATGCTCACAAAAGAGACTCCCATCTGTACTTCCACCTGCTCGCCTTCTTCGGTATCGAATGTAAGATAGGCGCCGATATCATCTCCCGCCAGTTCCTTCTGGTAGCGGGTGTAAAGTTTGTAGCGTCCGTTATCGGGGTCCCATTCGGCCTCTACACCGGTCATGGGGCGCTGCTTCTTCCAGTAGCCCGAAGCGGCGGGCTGCTTGTTGACACGCATCACAAAGTAGATGGGAAAAACGGCTTGTGGGTTGTAGCAGAAAGTACCCAGCAGCTTCATACCTTCAAACTCGCATTTACCCGTCTGGCGCAGAAAAGCTCCCGATTCATTGGTCAGGCCTTCGCCCAGGTTCAGCAGCACATGGCTCTGCCCGGCAGGAAAGGTGAAACGCGCCACACCCGTGCGAGGAGTTGCCGTCACTTCCGTCTTCACATTGTAGCGGGTCAGGAAGTTGCTGTAATATCCGGGGGATGCCTGCTCGTCCTTATAGCGGCTTCCATATTCCTTATAATCTACGGACAGCTCTCCCGTAGTGGGCATCAGCAGCAGAGAACCCAATTCCGGACAGCCCACACCGCTCAAATTGACATGCGAGTATCCGGTGAAGAAACAATTGTGATACTCATAGGGAGTAGACCACCAGCGGGCATCTTTATCGTATTTGTTGTCCTCCGAACCCATCACGTTGAAGGGCACTACGGACATCATTCCATTGGGACAGACGGCTCCCGGATTCGTGGTACCGAAGTTGGTGGTACCGACAAAAGGATTCACATAGTCCGCAGGATGCTTCTCCGCAGCCATAGATGCCGTGAGCATTCCAAAGGAGATGATACAGAAAGTAATCAGTCGTTTCATAATATAGTAAGGATTTGTTCTTTATTAGTTAGTGAGCACGCTACCCATGCCGGTGTCATTGCATGCACTCTGCAAAGTTATTGCAAACGGTCTGCAGTGACACTGCAAACTACTTTGCAGTAGCACTGCAACAGTTTTGCAGTGACGCTGCATCAGCTTTGCAGTGGCGCTGCAACGGCTTTGCAGTAGCACTGCAAAAAGCATGCAGTATCTTTGCAGTGATATTACACTAAGTATAAGGCAGTTACGGCAGGCGCTTTTCAGCAATACCGAGCGCCTGCCAACTGCTTGGTACTTACAAAATACTTGTGCGCTTCGTGAACTCCAGAATCTCGCGGATATACCCAAAGGCAAGCCCCACTACCGTATCGGCTGCACCGTAGTATACAGCTACACGTTCTCCATCTTGCAACGCTGCGCAAGGGAACACCACATTGGGAACATCACCTTGCAACTCATAAGGAGCAGCAGGCGCAAGCAGATACTCACGGGTGCGGTAGAGCAACTTGGCAGGATTGTCCTTATCCAGAATAGCTGCTCCCATGGAGTAACGGAAACCGTTACAAGTGGTTATCACGCCATGATAGAACATCAGCCAACCCTCGTCCGTGAGGAACGGTACCGAACCTGCCCCTATCTTGGTACACTGCCAGGCACTTTCGGGGAAAGGCGTAGGAGCCATCACATGGCGGTGTTCGCCCCAGAATTTCATGTCAGGGCTGAAGCTAATGTAGATGTCGCCAAAAGGAGTATGTCCGCTATCGCTGGGACGGCTCAAGAGCGCATATTTGCCATCGAACTTCTGAGGCAACAACACACCGTTGCGGTTGAAAGGCAAGAAAGCATTCTCGCACTGGAAGAACTCCTTGAAATCGAAAGTATAGCCGATGCCGATGGTGGGGCCGTAGTAGCCGTTGCACCACGTAATCCAGTAGCGGTCCTCAATCCATGTCACGCGCGGATCGTATTTATATTCGGACTCTATCATGTCCGTATTCCCGGCCTTGAACTTGATTGGCTCATGCTCTATTTCCCAGTGGATGCCGTCCTTGCTGAAACCGGCAAAGATATTCATCTGCACCGCCCGGTTGTCACAACGGAACACACCGGCATAACCATCCTTAAACGGAACCACTGCACTGTTGAAAATGCTGTTCGACGACGGAATATGGTAGCGGTCTATTACGGGATTCTCCGAATAACGCCACATTACATCCTTACAGCCTGCCGGCCGTTCTTCCCAAGGCATTGTGATTTTGTTGCTCATAATTGCTCTATATTATTAATTGGTTATTGTTGTTTCTTCTCATCGGCATACGTAAATGGTATGAAGTACGTAATGAGGAACGCCGGAATGGTGGCAAACAGCGTGAAGGTAAAGAACGCCTCGTACCCCAACCAGTCGCTGACAAAACCGCTGATTGTGCCCGGCAACATCACACCCAGATTCATGATGCCCGAAGCAAAGGCATAATGTGCCATCTGGTGCTTTCCCGGCGCCACCTGCTGCATCATGAACAAAGTCAGTCCCACAAAACCAAAACCATAACCGAAGTACTCGAGCACGATGGCACTACCTATCAGCAACCCGCTTTCCGGCTGGTACATGGCAAGCAGGGTATACGCCACAAAAGGCAGATTGAAGATGCAGCACAGAGAGAACAGCGTCCGCCGCAATCCCCGGTGCGAAATGTAATAGCCTGCCAACAGTGACCCCAGCACAAAGGCTGCCGCCCCATAAGTGCCGTAGTACAAACCTATCTGCTGCTCATTCAGTCCCAAGCCACCTGCCGAACGCTCCGCCTTCAAGAAAAGAGGGACAATCTTCATGACAAAACCCTCGGCAAGGCGATAAAGGATAATGAACGCTATATAGTACCAGATGTGCTTCTTCAAGAAGAAATCCTTGATTACCGCCACCAACTGCTCCCACGTCTCTCTTGCCGACTTGGCGCCGGATGCGGCAGCACCGCCCGATGGCAGCATGCGCATGTGGTAGAAGCCAAGCAGCAGCATCACCGCCGCCAATATCAGCATCACCGTCATCCATGCATGCCGGGTAGCCTCGTGGCGGACTGCCTCTGTGGCACCCTCCACCCCACCGAAACCTACCAGCAAGGCACCTGCCAGCCAGACCAACCCGCCGGACGCCACAATCTTCGCTATATTGTAGAAGGCTCCCTGCCAACCGATATACTTGGCCTGGTCCTGCTTGTTCAGTTCCGACATGTAGACACCATCCGTAGCCACATCGTGCGTGGCTCCGCTGAAAGCAATCACTGCCAGCAGCGCAATGCATATCGCAAAAAAGAACGGTAACTGCAACGCCAAAGCCACCAGAGCAAAACCTGCTCCGGTAACCATCTGCGTCAGTACCACGAAAAACTTCTTCGTCTTGAACATTTCAAGGAACGGACTCCAAAGGAACTTCAGCGTCCAGGGCATCATGATGAGCGACGTCCACAGAGCAATCTGCGCGTCACCGATACCCAGCCCCTTGAACATCAACACAGAAACCATGTTCAGCACCACGAACGGCAATCCCATGGCAAAATATACGGTGGGGACCCACGATATAGGATTATGATTTTTTCGGCTCATCCCTTCTGTATATTATCTGTGTCACTTCAACGGTTCACTGCCCATAGTCAGCTCCAGCGTACCGCCGTCCACTATATCCTGATGCGTGAAGAATGGAGTCTCCAACTTATTGCCGTTCAGCACAATGCTCCGCACATACTTGTTGTCGCGGCTGTTGTTGTGGGCTATCACCTTGAACGACTTGCCGTCTTTCAGATGAACGGTCGCCTCGTTGAACAGCGGGCGTCCGATGGAATATACCGGCTTGCCGGGGCATACCTGATAGAAGCCCATCGCATTCAGAATGTACCATGCAGACATCTGTCCGCAGTCTTCATTGCCCGAAAGTCCGTCGGGGTTGTTGAAGTAAAGCGTATGCAGCACCTCATCCACAATCTCCTGCGTACGCCAGGGCTGGCCTACGTAGTTGTAGAGATGGGCAATGTGATGGCTTGGCTCATTGCCGTGGGCATACTGGCCTATCAGACCGGAAATATCCACCGAGGTCGATTCACCTTCCAGCTTGGAATCGGCCGTGAACAGAGAATCCAACTTACCGATGAAGGCGTCGCGTCCTCCCATCAGTTCCACCAGTCCATCCACATCGTGGGGAACGAACCAAGTCCACTGCCATGCCGTACCTTCGCAATAGTCATCATTACGGTGATTGGAAGCGCGGGGGTTGAAAGGCGTACGCCAGTTGCCCTCACTGTCCAGTCCGCGCATGAAGCGGGTACTCGGATCGAAATAAACTTTATATCCCTCGGCAAAGGCCGCATACTTATCGCGGTTGGCTTCGTCGTCCAAGGCACCTGCCAGTACGGAGATACACCAGTCATCGTAAGCATATTCCAAAGCTTTAGCCACAGATTCATTGTCTTTATCGCAAGGCACGTAGCCAATCTTGTTCTTCCAGTACTTGGCCTGCGGCATCAGATGCGGCACAACCAAAGGATGGGTGATAATACCCGTCGTATCGTATTCTGCCGTACGGAGGCAAGCCTTGTAAGCCTCCTGCACGTCGAAGTTACGGTATCCCTTTACATAAGAATCCGCTATGAGGGAGGCTGCATGATAACCAATCATGGTACCCGTATAGTTTCCGGCCAGTTCCCACATAGGCAGGACGCCGCCCTCGCGGGACTTCTGGATGAGCGAACGGATGAAAGCCTCGTTCAGTTCAGGATCAATAATCGTCATCAGCGGATGATAGGCACGGAAAGTGTCCCATAAAGAGAAAATGGTGTAGATAGGCTCGTCCACCCTGCCTTGATGGGGCTTCAAGTCCATACCAAAGTAACGTCCGTCAGCATCGGTAAACAAGTTGGGCTGCATACCCGTGTGGTAAAGTGCCGTGTAGAACATGGTACGCTGGTCGTTGTCCTTCGTATCGATGTCAATCTTGGAAAGATAAGTGTTCCACTGCTGGCGGGCAGCACGGCGCACACCGTCAAAATCCCATCCGGAGATTTCGGCTTCCACATTCTTGCGGGCACCGTCCATATCCACGGCAGACACACCTACCTTTACCAATACCTCTTCATTGGGCTCCGTCTGGAATTGCAGTAAAGCTTTAGCTGTAGGCAGAAGCGGACCGCCTTCGTCCAATGCCATGGAGTCCGTGACCAGCGTATAGGTGAATGGTTTGGAGAACTTGGCATAGAAGTTGATATACTGGTCGAAAGCCCAATATACAGTCTTCTTGCGTCCACGGATTTCAGTATCGCTGATTACTTCCAGCTCCATCTGTTCATTCTTCTGGCGCTGGATACTGTAATCCAGGTCGAGGATAAAGCCTGCATCTTCCGCTTTCGGGAAGGTATAGCGATGAATCGCCGCACGTTTGGTAGAGGTCAGTTCGGCTTTCACCCCGTAGCGGTCCAAAAATACGGAATAATATCCCGGTTCGGCTGTTTCATTCTCGTGGGAAAAGGCAGAGGCGTACGCCATCTGCTGGCTCTTCGAGCCCACGGAGTGGTAATCCTGCCGACCTACAGTGGGCATCAGCAGCACATCCCCGTAATCGGCACAACCCGTACCGCTGACGTGGGTATGTGAAAATCCGTTGATAGTAGTATCTGCATAGTAATATCCGGAGCAGGCATCCCACTCGTAGATACGCGTGTCGGGGCTGGGCTGAATCATCCCGTTGGGAACTACCGCTCCGGGATAGGTATGCCCATGTCCACCCGTACCGATGAACGGATTGACGTAAGACGCATAGTCCGGTGCCGTCTGGGTACAGCTGCAAACCGCCCCCAGCAGAAAAAGTCCGCCCAACAGTATGGAACTAGATTTCATGTTTTTCTTCATATTGTTTATTGTATAAGTAGGTGTATAGCTTCATAATAGAATCTTGTTATATGAGAATGCTTGAGGAGGGCCGCCCTATTACTTTGAGCAAAGCCCTCCTTTGTTTCATGTATGAAAAGGTTCAAGCATCCGTTTTCCGAAACCTCAGTTTACGGAAAACACGGCATCAGCGTACCTTCTTCATCGTATAGTTCTCACTCACGAAGTAAGGAACATCGGGGAAGATGTCGGTCTCAATCTCACCGCCTACATACTTATAGGGATTGATAGCCCATCTGTTGCCTAAGCCATAGATATGCATATCACCGTTAGGAGCAATAGCACCATCCATATAGTAATCATCATAGTTAGGATATGCTTTCCACTGGAAATTCTTGCTGTAAGTACCGAAATGCATCTTGTAGGTAGCAGGGTCTTCAGCATCGCCCTCATGAATGGTTTGCGGATAGATGAGCAGTGCACCGTTATAGTAATCGCAATGCATCGGATACTTACCGGTAATTTCGGGGAAAGTACCCCAGTTGTAAACCACATATCCGGTACCTTCTTCATCCTTCTCTATAATTACATTCTTCGCAAACGGCTGACTTCCCTTCCAGTCCCAATAGCGAGGCTTACCGGTTTCGTCCACATACGTGAAGAGAGAATTAGTGGAAGTCACTTCCCATTCGCCAATCAAGTCTTCGTATCCCATCATCTTTCCCTGATAAGCGTCACCGGTACGGCTCCAATACTTTCCGCTCCATTCCACTTCATCCTCAAAGAGCACTTCACTTATTTCTGAAAGCAACGTATAATACTGATACATCAGCGGTTTGGGGTTGTAGAACATCTGAATACCATAACCTTCATCCTTCACTTTTTGGAATTTGCTTTTGTCAAATCCACTCCAGCCTCCGTTCAGCTCATCATTAATCTTCCAGGGTAACGGAGCATACTTGGATTTGGGCAGGTTCTCAAAATGAGACTCTTCACGGCCAAAGGCTCCATTAGGATTCTGATTCTGGTAATAACCGTAGGTCATATAATCCACAATATCACCTACTTTCACACCTTCTACCTCGCCGTCGGGAGAGTCGAGAGAACCATATTCATACACACCAATCAACTTTTTGCCAAACACTTGGCGGCATTCGTAAACCAAGCGCGCGAAGTTGGCACGTGAACGTTTTTCGAAGCCGGGACTGGGATTGGAGTTATTATAACTGGTGTACTCATCATCAAAGTCAATGCCATCCAAACCATAAATATCCAAGTAGGCTTTCAGTTCCTTGGCAAAGTCTTTGGCAGCAGCTTCCGAAAGGTTGCCCATACCTGCCTCGTCATGGTTACCAAGAATAGTCATCACCACCTTAATGCCTTTAGCCTGCAAAGGACGGATGAACTTATCCGCATTTCTCAGCAAGAAAGAAACCTGGTCATTGCAGAAAACATGTACGCGACCGGTCTTGCTATCCACATTGATGTTGGCAGCAAAAATGCTGACAACATCAAAGAAAGGCTTTCCGTCGCTCTTCATAGTATATTCACCCATATTCAAGATGTTCTCGTCATTTACTTCCACAAAGCAATGTGTAAGTATATCACCCTTACTGATACTCTCAGGAATAGCAGCCAAAGGCTTTACCAAGTAAATATATTCCTGATTGTTTGTAGAAACTTCCACACCGTTATTGGCAGATGCAGAAACGGCAACAGCATAAGTCTGTCCGATTGTGCCTCCGGCATTGATATTCAGTTCCACAGAAGCCGACTTCTGTTCGCCCGCCTTGATAGTGGCAGTTCCACCGTTCGCCAGGCTCAGCTTATCGGCGGGATACATTTTATAGCTTGTTCCATTCTTCTTATTGTAAGCCTCCAAAACGTCTTCGTCCACTTTGAAGGTCACCGTAACATCCTGCTCTGCAGCTTTGCTCAGTTCAAAATAGAGATGTCCGGTAGCAACCTTGTCGCCAAAAACAGAAATCGGAGTAAGTTCACGTGCACCGGCGGCAGACTTTACATAGCCATACACGCCATCCACAGTATCCAGCTTGTCACTGTTGCCGGTGTTGATGACAACATCATCTTCACAACCGGTGAAGCATATTCCTGCACATGCAAAAGCCATTGCCAGCAAGCCTGATTTTACATGATTCATATATTTCATAATCAATATCTTTTTATTTGAATTAAGGTATAACTAAATTATTTAGCGGGCAGTTCCACAGCAGTCCAAGTCAATGATTCCACTGCAGTAGCATTGTTCTCATTTCCGCTATAATCGTGAATGGCAGTACCGGCGCCCTCATCGAACTTCCAGTAAGAAACCAGTCCGTCAGCATCCGGCTCTACCTGGTAGAAGTGGTCCTTTGCATTGATTTCTGCTGATGTCAACACCTTGTTCCAGATACGCACCTCTGAGATATTACCTTCCAACCAACGGTCACGATTGTATGAATGGCCAATCCAGAATCCGTTACCTTCATCGGTCATGGTCTGGCCCCAGTTCACGACTCCGCAGTCCAAAGTAGTCTCCAGCATATTCTTACCATTGATGTAGATTATAACTGTTTTTGCATCCGCATCGTAGGTCACAGCGATATGTGTCCATTCGTTTGTCGGAATAACCAGACTCTCATCGGTCACATTGCCGCTACTTGTAGCCACCTGCAACTGGTTTTGAGGAATTCCGGCATCACCGATGCGGAGCAGGAACTTACCTTCGATACCCATAATGGAAGTCAGCATCTTGTCAAACTTGCTTACACGAATCAACGCTTCTGCCGTCAGCTTATTCATATTATTGGCTACATCTGGATTGGTCCAAGTTACGTAAACCAGATTCTTGGTAATATCAGGAACCGTATTAATCAATGCGGCACCCTTCAGCACGTAGTACATGGTACCGGAGCTCTTCAAGACTCCGATGCTTGCCTGGTCTACCGTAACCGGCAATACATATACCTTCTCACGGTCCAGCTCCGTCAAGTTCTTGAAGCTGACAGTGATGTCGTCTGAAATGACAGCACCGGCCAAAATGGTAGCCTGCGGAGTTTCTACCGTATAATAGTTTTCCGGCAGAGCCTCGGCTGTGTCATAATAGGTAGCGTTATAAGTAGCTACCAGTGAAGGGTCCGCCTTCAAGGCAATAGTTATATCCTGCGATTCAGGACGGGCCATTGAAATCCGGAATGAACCTTCCGTATCGGAAACAGTGTTTTTCAACAACACAGTACTGGTCATCGCCGAGCCGTTGATATACACCTGATTATCGAAATTCTCAACGTCATTATCATTACAAGCAGCAAATACACCTGCCAATAATGCCATCGATACTAAATATATACTTTTCAGTTTCATGATATTCTTTTATTTTTTAGGAGCAGGATTCATAATATTGATAGCTTCTCTCACGTATTGATAGGTATTGGTAGCATTGTAATAATCATTCTGCATGTTCTCAATAGCCAGACCAGCTTTTGTAAACTCTGCAGACGGTTCTGTCACCCAATAAGCAGCTTCCGACAGAGCTCTCAAAGCATTGTAATATCCGGTAGTCTTATCTGTTGTATCCAGAGAGACGGTAGATGCCGATACAATGAAGCGGTCAGCCGGAACACCGTCTGCCATCAAGGCCTGAAGCGCTTCTATCCCCAGTTGGGCAACATCCGTGACATCATTTGTAATCAAGATGATATGGTCACAAGAAGAGAGCACAGACTGGCCTATCAGGTTGGCAGGATACCCCTGGAACACCAGTTGCTTACCTGAATTGGCACTCTTCCAGTTGGATATCACACCGAAGAAAGTATCCTGATTTGCCTTTGCTTCAGCCTTGTCGGCTTCGGACATGTAGATAGGATTGCTACCACGATACTCGGCTACAATACCGTCGAAAGGTGCTTCAAGAGCTATCAGTCTGTTCAGCTCAGCCGACAGATAAGCCGAGAATGCAGATGTTTCTGTTCCTTCTTTCACCTTGTCGGTATGTTCCTTCAAGATATTGTCATAGCTGATGGAATAGAATACTTTCGTTCCCTTCTCATGTACATTTGCAATATCTTCCAATTCGAATTCCGCCAAATCGGGAGTAGTTGCGATAATTACGTCCAGGCTGTCGGGAACATCCGACATGTGCTGCCCGCGGCTGAAAGGAACTTTCTCACTATTATCAAACCAGCCGTATACAATCTTATGGTCAGAATTCTTGTATTCCTGCAAGTTCTTCAGATACTTGGCATACAGTTCGGGAGACTGTTCGTCGATTCCGGGTTCTTTCAGTTTAATACTCTCTGAATCCGTCCAGTCGGAGCAGGCAGACAATGCCAATACGGAAAAAGCTGCCAGCGCGATTCCTTTGAATGATTTCTTATATAATTTCATAATTATTCAGCATTTATTGTTATTATTTGCGTGCCCACCATACGTCAGTAGCCATGTTGTCCGGTCCACCCAGATAGCTGTTTACTGCCTCTTGCACGTTTTCAGTATTACTTGTATATTCTTCAGAAGGATAAGGCATACGGCGTGCACCTTTCTCGCTATCAACAATTCCACCACTCAAGTTACCTTCACTGGTTGCAGGCAACAGTTTGGGATAGCCTGTACGGCGATAGTCAGCCCAAGCTTCGTTACCTAACGGCCAATTCGCAATCCACTTCTGGGTAATGATACGTTCCTGTTTTTCTTCCTTGGATGCCCCTTCATTCCACTTGACAGTAATGGCTGAAAGGTTCTTTTCATAAGTATTAAGACCGGCGGGATCTTTGTAAAGAGCAGGTACACTGCTTTCATCAGCCAGATAGCTGTCTACACCGGTAGCTCCCCACTGTTCGAAAGAGAGACGGACACCTTGTTCATAAAAATCAGCAGCGGTTCCTTTCATGTTGAAACCATAGATTGCAGTGGCTTCAGCACGCAAAAAAGCAACTTCTGCCGCATTCATCCAAAGCACGGGATCAGAAGAGGAAATCTTCACACGTGAATAATTGATGAAATACTCCTTCATCTTACTGAGGTTGATACCGCGACGTAATCCTACATAAGTCTCTCCAGGCCATTTTGATTCCTCAAAATAGCTGGCACGACGATTGTCGTTGTAACCGTTCATGTAGCAGATGATGTCGGCAGCAGGATGGGTATCACCACCTGAAGCTTCTTCATTGTAACGTACTGCCACAAACAACGGATTGCTAATTGTACCGAAATACTTCCATGTAGCATTGTCTGCATTTGTTTCAATCAGACCCAACTCGTGATTCACTGCACTTTCAGCCATTTCTTTAGCCTTAGCAGGGCTTACATTGGCAATACGGATAGCCAAACGCAGTTTCAATGAATTGGCAAACTTCACCCACTTCTGTACATTACCACTGTACACGAAATCTGCAGAAGCAACCAACGCCGCATTTCTGTTTTCAGTCAGCACCTCGATGGATTCGTCCAGTTCCTTGAAGAATGCGTTATATACTTCTTCCTGCGTATCATAAGGAATGGTAATCTTGCCATCCTGACCGATTTTAGAATAAGGAATAGGACCATACGCATCAGTCACGCGACTCATGGCAGCAACCTTTATGATTTGAGCAATGGCATAAGGAACCGGATTATTGGTATTCTCCGATACTTGTTTCACTGTGCTCAAGTTACCGTAAAGTGTTGAAATGATACGGTCACTTATCAAGAATACACGCGTCCAGTCATTTGTAGCGTTAAAATTGGATATTGTATTGGACCAGCCGGCATTTGAATCGGCAAAATAACCTCCCAACGGTCCACCCAACAAACAATCAGTAAACTGTGCCGTATTGACATCTGATGAGATAACCGTACTTGCCAAGTTACTCATGGCAGAACCCAGTGCATAATCATCCGGAGTCAAATCACCCGGTTGATAAGGATTGGAGTTGATATCCATATAATTGCCGGTACAGGACATAAAGCCCATAACCAACGGAGCAACAATCAATTTATTTATAATATTTTTCTTTTTCATATCGTTTGGTATTAAAATTTAAAGCTCAAGCTAAAGCCGATGTTACGCAAAGCCGGCATCATGAAATAGTCTATTCCCTGATAAAAGTTATCGGTAGAAGCTACACTTTCGGGATCGAAAGGAGCCTTGCTGTAAATCATCCACAAGTTGCGGCCTACCAACGAAACCTTGATATCGCACACATCATTCAACAACTTTCTGGGGATGGTGTAACCCAAAGACACTTCCTGCAAACGAACATTGGTAGCAGAATAAGTGTAGTATTGGGGAACAGACGTGCCGCTACCTACTACACCGTACCATGTTTCGGGGTTTACCTTATCTCTACCATTCACCAACACGTAACCTAAATCACGTGCATCGGCAGAAGCCTCGGACACACCGTAATAGTCCAACATAGCTTGTGTACGTGAGTAAACCACACCACCCAAACGGGCTGAAATCAAGAAACCTGCTGTGAAATTCTTCCAAATGAAGTTATTACGCCAAGCCAAATTACCTTTAGGAAGTACGCTTCCCAACTTGATGTATTTATCCGGGTCCGTTATGGCTTCCGTAGCAACCGTTCCATTTTGGTCCACAAAAATCTGTCCATTGGCATCACGTTTCATATCTCGCAGTGAGTAAAGGTCACCCATGCTCCCACCTTCTTTCAGCAAGAAGCGGGCATCACCTAAGCCACCCATATTCAACGTGCTCAAAGAGAACAGCTCACCGGTAACGGGATTGATGGCATTGTCTGCCAAAGTCAGGATTTTATTCTTGTTACTGGAGAAGGTTATACCGGTATCCCATGTAAAATCTTTCCAGGTATTCTTGTAATTCAGCGACAACTCAATACCGGAGTTACGTACGGCACCAGTCTGGATATACATAGCCGACCAACCGCTGACAGGCAACTGCGGGTTGAATGTCTGGTTCATAGTCTTGGCATTGTAATATGTCACGTCCAATTCAAAGTTCTTGAGGAAACGCATGTTCAAACCGATTTCCCAAGAATTGGTACGTTCAGGTTTCAAATTGTACAACGGATATTGGGTCGTGATACTCCACTGGCCGGAACTTGAATTCCATTCATAGTGAGGATTAGCCAAATATCTGGAGAAAGCACTACCAACAGATGCCCATGAACCACGAACCTTTATAAAAGAAAGATAATCTTTGTTCAAGTTAGGCATTAGCTCAGACAGTACAACAGAACCACCGACTGAAGGATAGAAGAATGATTTGCTGTTGGAGTTGGGACCTGCCAGCTGTGAAGGCCAGTCGTTACGTCCGGTCAGCGTCAAGAAGTAAGTGTTCTTGTAACCAAGCTCAGCCGAAGCGAAGAGAGACTGGGTCTGTTCACGCCATCCTTCCTGCAAACGCTGTGTCTTGCTGGCACTCAGGTTCTGGATGGCAAAGTAGTTGGTCAAACCTACCGGTTCGCCGCTGAAGGCATCGCCACCATCAGCAATCGGACCACGTGTTTTCATTGCATCCGAACGTATATCGGAGAATGAACCACCGACGTTGGCCTGGAGTGACCAATCTTCACCGAAATATTTGTTGATACTCACCAGGAAGTCTGCATACAACTGTTTGTCCTGCGTCTTGGTAATACCATAAAGACCTCGTGAAGAGCTCTCGGTGAGCTGTGTATTGGTAGAAGCATAGAACTTTTCTGTATAATCATTGTTGGAGTTATCCAAACGTACACGTCCTGAAACAGTCAGCCAGTCCAGAATCTTATAGCTCAAACCGGCATTCAGCATATAGCGGTCCTTCTTGTTCTGGCGCAGATTGCGGTAGTTAATCCAATAAGGATTCTGCATTACCATACCTTCGTCACCTACCGGCCAGTATTGCGTATAAATTTTACGGGCAGCGTCATAGCGCTCATACATGCTGATATCAGACCAGTCGTTGCTGCGCGGGAACAAATAAGCACCCACCAACGGGTTGTTGTAAGTACCCTGGTTCGTCATGTTCTGGTCATTCTGCAGAATATAGCTTGCACCGAAATCCAGAGTCATCTTGTCGTCCAGGAAAGTAGTGGTGTTACGTACCGTAAAGTTGTAACGGTTGTATTTGTTGTTGGGAACAATACCCTTGGAGTTTACAGCAGCAGCCGATGCATACGTCTGGTTTTTCTCTGTACCGGTTGACAAAGAAATGCTCTCTGTTCCTACAATACCCGTCTGGAAATAATCATCTCTCGGGCTGTAATTGTAGTTATTGGCTGCAGACAAAGGCGCTCCCCAGCTCATGGCTCCTGAAGTGCTCATCACACCACCGGTTCCCGTACCGTAACGGTTTTGGAAGCTCGGCATCACAAACGGATTGGTGAATTCAGTATTACTGCTGACAGTAAGGCTCACCTTACCTTCTTTACCTTTCTTTGTAGTAATGACAATGGCACCGTTGGCAGCTTCCGAACCATACAAGGCAGCAGCGGCGGCACCAGTCAGGACTGACATTGACTCGATGTCTTCCGGGTTGATATCGGCAATCGGTTCTGAAGATCCCTGGGAGTCGAACTCCTTACCTCCGGCAGTACCACGGCCAGAGAAAATAGGCACACCGTCAATTACATAAAGTGCATTGGAAGACTGCATGATAGATTTCGTACCACGCATCACTACCTTTGATACACCACCTACACCGGATGAAGAAGCATTGATGTTCACACCCGCTACCTTACCACTCAATGAGTTCACAAAGTTGGCATCTTTATTGGAAGTAATGGCATCTGTATTCACCTGCTGTACATTGTAGGACAATGCCTTTTCCGATCGCTTGATACCGAGGGCAGTGACCACCACTTCTTCAATCATCTGCGTGTCATTCTGCATCAGTACATTAATGGAAGCTGAACCGGTCGCCGAAATTTCCTGCGACTTATAACCGATATAAGAGAATACAAGTACCGGATTCGCTTCTGTAGTGGTCAACGTAAAGTTACCGTCCAGGTCTGTAATACAACCATTGCTGGTACCTTTTACCAATACGTTCACACCAATCAGAGGCCCCATATCATCTGATACGACTCCGGTAATAGTCCGCTCTTTCCCCTGTTGCTTACCTTCTTGTGAAGTAGCGGTCTTTTCTGAAAGATAAACGATGTTGTCCTCCACTTTATACGAAATGTTCTTCCCCTTGAGAATAACATTCAAAGCATCTTCAATGGATACATTGTTCACTTTAACGTTTTCTACTGACAGCGCAGCCAGCTTGTCGTCATAAAAAAATTGATACTTGGATTGAGACTTGATTTGTTCAATGACTGTCCCCAATGTACCGCGAGACACATTCAGGTTTAACTGGGCAAAGCCCCACTCGATAGAAACTGCCATGAACAACAAAACTAATAAAGCCCGCATGAACGTCGAACTCCGAAAAGCATAATTGTCTTTCATAAACACAATTTATAGGTTATACAATAAATTACTTCGAGAGATTCATTCTCTCGCATTCCTATATAAAACAACAGACAATGAAAATACACTTACTGAAAAAGTATCTTTTTTATCATTAATCCTAAAAAAAAGAGTTACCCCGAAAATAAGTTGATATATCATTTTGCTCAATATTACTAACGAAGTAAATAATTATTTCCACCTGATTCAAGAAAAACACCTATAATACAGATAGTAAATAACAAAATGATATATCAACTTATTTTCGAGGCAACCCTTTTCTTACTATATTATTACTATTCTTTACTTCTTCAGTTCATTCGAGAAAGAATAAGGATAATCTTCCGGCTGCGTACCTCTCTTCATATTAGGCTGGCTGCCCATATCAAACCTCAAGGTACCGCCATTCAGCAAATCGCCATGCGTCAGATAATTCCTGGAATAATCCACGCCGTTCACCTTGAGAGACTCGATATACATGTTCTCCGGTGAGTTATCCGGAGCGTCAATTGTCAGGGACTTACCGTTCTCGAAATGGAGGGTAGCCTTACGGAACAGAGGGGCGCCCAATACATACTCGTCCGTACCAGGGCAAACCGGATAGAAACCAAGTGCAGAGAAGACATACCACGCGGAAGTCTGACCGTTGTCCTCGTCACCGCAATAACCGTCGGGACCGGCAGTATACATGCGGTTCATTACCTGACGAAGCCAATATTGGGCCTTCCAAGGTTCCCCGGCGTAGTTATAAAGGTAAATCATGTGCTGGATGGGCTGGTTGCCATGGGCATAGTTACCCATATTCATCACTGTCATCTCACGGATTTCATGGATTACCTGGCCGTAGTAGCTGTCATCGAACAAGGGCGGGACAATAAATACAGAGTCAAGCATCTCTACGAAAGACTCTTTTCCACCCATCAGGTCTATCAGACCTTGAGGGTCGTGGAATACAGACCAGGAATAGTGCCAGCTGTTACCTTCAGTAAAGGCGTCACCCCACTTCAAAGGAGAGAAAGGAGACTGGAACTGGCCGTCTTGATTACGACCACGCATCAGCTTGCTTTCCTTATCAAATACATTCCTATAGTTCATGGCACGTTCCGCAAAGAGTTTCTGCTCCTTCTTCGGACGGTTCAGTTCTTTTGCCATGCGGTAGATGCACCAGTCATTATAAGCATACTCCAAAGTACGGGCAGTGTTCTCGTTGATTTTCACATCGTAGGGAACATAACCAAGCTTGTTGTAATACTCATAGCCGAGGCGACCCGTAGAAGAGACCTCGGGATGGACATTCTTTGTACCGTTGATGAGACCTTCGTACAACGTCTGCACATCCTCCACCTTCACACCTTTCAGATAGGCATCTGCCAGTACGGAAGCAGAGTTGTTGCCAATCATACAGCCACGGTGACCCGGACTTGCCCATTCGGGGAAGAAACCGCTTTCCTTATAGGTGTTGACAAGACCTTCCTGAATCTGCCTGTTCACCGACGGATACATCAGGTTGAGGAATGGGAAAAGACAGCGGAAAGTGTCCCAGAAACCGGTATCCGTATACATATAGCCGGGCAACACTTGCCCATTGTAGGGACTGTAATGAATCGGATTTCCCGCCTCATCCAGTTCATAGAATGCACGCGGGAACAACAAGGAACGATACAAACATGAGTAGAAAGTACGGTACTGGTCAAGGGTTCCGCCTTCCACATCAATACGGCCCAGCACCTTGTTCCAGGCATCCTGACCTTTCTGAACCAGTGTTTCCAAATTGTCATTGCCAAGCTCCTTCAAGTTACGGTCAGCCTGCTCAAAACCGATGAAAGAAGAGGCTACACGGGCATGTACCACTTCACCCTTACGGGTTTTGAAACCGATAACAGCACCGGCATGTCCGGCTTCCTGCTCAACCTTATTCTCGGTCAAGACGCCATCGGCTACAGACGCCTTATAAGTAAAAGGCTTGTCGAACTCTATCACGAAATAGTTCTTGAAGTTCTCGGGAACACCGCCGCTGTTACGGGTAGTATAACCGATAATACGATTCTGTTCCGGAAGTATCTTCACATAAGAGCCCTTGTCAAAGGCATCGACAACAATGTATGAATGATCATTTTCAGGGAAAGTGAAACGGAACAATACGGCACGGTCGGTAGGGGTGAACTCGGTAACCACATCGTGTTCGGCAAGATATACCTTATAATAATGAGGAAGTGCTACTTCGCCCTTGTGGGAGAACCAGCTTGCACGCTTCTCTTCATCAAACTCGGGTTTGCCAACCACCGGCATAATGGAGAACTGCCCGTAGTCGTTAATCCAGGGACTGGGCTGGTGTGTCTGCTTGAAACCACGGATCTTGTTCGCGGTATAGACGTATTGCCAGCCGTCACCCATCTTACCTGTCTGAGGAGTCCAGAAGTTCATACCCCAGGGACGTGCGATCGCAGGATAGGTATTACCGGTGGAAAGCTCGAAAGTAGACTGCGTGCCGACAAGAGGACTGACATACCGGGTAAAGTCTTTGGCATGCAGCCATAAAGCACTGCTCACAAAAAAAAACAATAGGATTAATTTTCGCATAATATTAGAAAGTTGTTAGTATTAAATAAATTCTTCTCGTCATATCTCGAATTTGTGCGGCCTTCCTACTTCATTGAGGAGAGGAAAACACTGTTCCCCACAATTTTATACTCCAATGGAATGGCATTCTTTATCAGATTCAGCACAGCCCCTACACTCTCTTTTTTCTTCAGTGTACCCGAGTAAGTCTTGCTTACATCTATGTTCGGTGCCAGAATTACCCTCACCCCATACGAATTCTCCAATGTACGCGCAATGGTGTATAGGTCAGCCTTCTCAAAGACAAACTCATTATTGTGCCAGTTTTCGATTCCCGTATCCACCTGCTTCACCACCAGACGCCTAGTCATTCCGTTCAGCTCGGCTTTCTGTCCGGGGGCAAGGATAATCATACCCTCGCCATGATTACCTTTCACCTCTACTTCGCCTTTCAAAAGGGTAGCTACTGCAGACATCTTAGCCTTGTCAGACTTGAGGTTGAAAACAGTTCCCAATACTCTGACCTGCATGACCTCACTCTGTACGACAAACGGTTTTTCCGGATTCCTCATCACCTCAAAATATCCTTCTCCTTCCAGATAAACCTTTCTTCCCTTCCCTGCAAACTCATGTGGATATTTCAGGGTAGTGTTTTTATTCAGCCAGACTTTGGTTCCATCCGGCAGTTTCAGTTCCTTAATCTTATCATGAGTGGTGACAGCCAGTAATGTTTCCGGCTGGCTATAAGTCTGATAAAAAAGATAGCCGAAAGTACCCAAAAGGAAGAAGCCCACAAATACGGCCGCATACCGTATCCACCCAACCATCCTCCGTACCTTGTATTGTTTCGTCTTCTCTTGTTCCAGCCTTTTAAACAATCGCTTTTCGGCCTTTTCTATGTCTTGTGTATTCGAAGTATCCCCCAGTCTCCCCAAGTGGTAAATCTCCTCCAGCCTGAACAATTCGCGTGCATTCTCACCCGACTCTTCCAGCCAGGCGTTCACCTCACGAAGTTCATCTTCCGTACATTCACCCATAAGGAACTTGGCCAATATCTCCTCATTCAACTTATTCATTCTTTCCTTCATTATGATAATAAAACAACGCTGCTCGCAAAAACACTTACTTTCCCGATGAAAAACAGAGCCAACATCAGGTTCAGATACCCCAGTTTATCACGCAGCAACTTCAAAGCTTTGTACATGTGGGCCTCCACCGTACGCAATGACACTCCCATTGTATCAGCTATCTCCTTATTCTTCATATCATGCAGATAGCTGAGTTTGAATACCATCCGGCACTTGTCCGGCAATTCATTGATGGCATCGGACAGCTTCCTCCTGAGTTCGGCATCCTCTATCCGTTTCACCACATCATTGCTGTCAGGTTGATAGAACTCAACCCTCTTTTTATGGATTTCGAGCATGACAGCCTCATAGCCACTCACAATGTCCCGATGCTTCAGAACGTTCAAGGCACGGGTATACACCGCCCTATACAGAAAAGCCTGAATCTGCTCTCCCACCTTCATGGTATCTTTCCGCTTCCACAGCTCCACGAAAACATCCTGTACCACATCTTCCGCATCTTCTTCCCCCACAATGCGTGTGGCATAGAACAGCAGGTTGGTATAATACCTGCGGAAAAGGGATTTATATGTCAAGTCGAAATGTTCATTCATATGTTAGCCGGTTATCGGGGACTGTACCATGCCTGACCTGGCTTATCCCCCATTTCAAATTCGAAAACACTTCCATCCATTATCTGTTCATGCGTAATATAACTTTTGTCATAGTTCTTACCGTTGAGTTTGACAGATTGAATGTAGCAATTTTCCTTGCTCACCGCCGGCGCCAGTACCGTAAAGGTCTTTCCACCGGGCAGGTGCATCTTCATTTCCGGATATAGGGGGGTACCGATTTCATATTTTCCACCAACCGGGTCTACCGGATAAAAGCCCATCGCACTGAACACATACCAGGCGGACATCTGTCCGCAATCCTCGTTGCCGCACAAACCGGCAGGAGTGTTCAGGTAGAGTTCACGCATCACCCGGGCTGCATATTTCTGGGTTTTCCAAGGTTGATCCACAGCATTGAACAGATAGATGACGTGATGGCTAGGCTCATTTCCATGCGCATACTGGCCAATCATCCCGGTGCTGAAAATAGGCAACTCATCATCTGCAGAAGGATTGTAAGTAAACATACTGTCCAGCTTCTGGGCAAACCGTTCCTTACCTCCGGTCAAAACTATCAAACCGTCAATATCCTGCTGCACAGACCAGAAGTATTGCCAGCCGTTGCTCTCGCAGATGTGCGGAGTATAGTCGTCCGGCGAGAAGTTCCGGATAAACTCTCCCTTGTCATCACGGGGCTGCATGAAAGAACTTACCGGATTGTAGACATTCCGGTAATTACGGGAACGCTTATAAAACTCGTCCGCAACCTCCTTATCGCCCAGCTTCTCTGCCATACGGGCTATACAATAGTCATCATATGCATATTCCAGTGTTTTAGAAAGTGACCAGTTTTCCGAATTATACTGATCTGTCACATTATAAGGAACATAGCCATATTTCTTATATAACCCAATGCCACGATAGGAATCGATATTGGCAGTAGCTACACAAGCCTCCAAGGCCTTTTTCGCATCGAAGTCCCCAATACCTTTCAGATAGGCATCTACAATAACCGGCACAGAGTGGTAACCTATCATCATATCTGTCTCGCCCCCCTGAAAATTCCATACGGGAAGGCGGCCGTTCTGTTCGAAGAAGGCGAGGAAGGACTTCACCATATCATTCACCCGTTCCGGCTCAATAAAAGTATAGAGAGGATGAGCCGCACGGTAAGTGTCCCACAAGGAGAAAGTACTGTAATTTGTCCAGCCCTCTACCCGGTGCACTTGCTTGTCGGGACCGTAATAGGCGCCGTCCACATCACTGTAAATGGTAGGAGCAATCATCGAATGATATAAAGCTGTATAGAACTTGACTTTCTCATCGCGGTCATCGCATTTTATTTCTATCCGGGACAATTGTTCGTTCCAATCATCCTGCACAGCAGCCAGGTATTTGTCGAAATCATCATCAGGTACTTCTGCTGCTAGATTACGTGCCGCCCCTTCCATACTTACACCGGAGATGGCAGTACTGACAAGAATCTGTTCTCCTTCCTTAGTCTGAAAGTCGAATCGTGCAATGACAGATGTCCCTATCCGCTTGCCTTCTTTCTCTATGGCAGCTGTATCGAGCTGCATCGCAGCAAACGGTTTGGAGAAACGTGTACGGAAGTAGAGGCGCTGGTCGCGTGCCCAACCGTCAGAGTAACGGTAACCTTGCACCGTTACCGAATCGACGGCTTCTATGTGAGAATCATTGGTAAAATCCCAATTCATGGCTTTCCGCAAATTCAGGAAAACGGCAGCATCGGCTTTTGGGAAAGTATACCGCTGAATGCCACAACGCTCGGTGGCCGTCAACTCTACATTTATATTATAATCTTTCAGACGCACCTGATAATATCCAGCGCTTGCCGACTCTTCCGAATGAGAGAACAAAGAGTGAATGCCGAGCGGAGCTTCCGCCTCCTTATAAGGCAATGTCACCGGCATAAAAGAGATGTCATACAAGTCACCAGCGCCGGTTCCGGAGAGATGGGTATGGCTGAAGCCTGCAATGGTACTGTCCGGATAAAAATATCCGGAAATACGGTCCCAGCCCGGCAGTCCGTTGTCAGGACTGAGCTGCACCATGCCAAACGGCGCCTGGGCACCCGGATAGGTGTTTCCAGTAAAATCTGTACCGATAAAGGGATTCACAAACTCTGTATAAGACACACTCTTCACATCCGACACCTGCGAGGTGCATGCCAGAAAGGATGAAAAGACCACAAACAAACAACAAGATTTTATCAAATTCATAACATTATAGGGTTAACGTGTATAGTATAACAACCTAACCGGATAAAACACTTACACATCTTGTCACTTTTCTACAGAATTCATGCAAACAAAAGTAATACAAAATTCCGATTAATCCTCTTTTTTATTTTGTAAAAATATACTTTACACTATCTTTGTCACAAAAAGTCACAATGAATTACACGACCTATCTTTTCGACTTTGATTATACGCTTGCTGATTCTTCCCGCGGAATCGTCACTTGTTTCCACAACGTACTGACCCGTCACGGATATACAGAGGTGACGGATGACGACATCAAACGTACTATCGGCAAGACTCTGGAAGACTCTTTTTCCATCCTCACCGGCGTGACAGATGCCGGACAACTGGCAGGATTCAAGGCAGAATACCGAAAAGAGGCCGATACGCATATGACTGTCAACACGGTGCTTTTCCTGGAAACCAAGTCCGTACTGACTGCACTGAAGGACTCCGGCGCCCGCATCGGAATCATCTCGACCAAATACCGATTCCGCATCAAGGAACTCCTCGACCAGCATTTTCCTGAAGATTTTATGGACATCATCGTGGGTGGTGAAGACGTGAAAGCCGCCAAGCCATCTCCCGAAGGGCTACTCCTTGCCATTAAGCGGCTACATGTCAGCAAAGCCGAGACCCTCTATATAGGCGACAGCACGGTAGATGCGGAAACAGCCCAAGCGGCCGGAGTAGACTTTGCTGGAGTCACCCACGGAGTAACCACTGCCAAAGAATTGGAGAAGTACCCACACCGGAAAATAATGAACACCTTGGAAGAACTGCTGGCAGTTCAGGAGGAGCATCCTTCCATATTCAAGATTGAAAATCCCATCCGGCCGGAAAATGCGCATGCCACTTCTCCCCGGAAACAGAAAAGGATAAGCGTCTGGCAAATCCTCCTTCTAGTGACACTCTTCTGGCTGGCTATTGAAGAGCTGGACATGACCGACGACAGCAACTTCTTCCCGGTTGTTTTCATACTGACATTGTGGGGTATCCTCCAAAAAAGAAGGATACTACCCAACAAAGCAAGAACTTTCATCGACTCATGGTGGCACCCCTGCGCAGTACGCTTACGCGCATTTCACATCAAGCTGATACAAGGGAGAAAAACTCCTCCCGCTGGCAACGAAACCTGCACCTGTCTGAATTGTGGCACCACCTATACCGGCAACTACTGTAACCGTTGCGGACAAAGCCGTAACACTCCACGCTATCGGTTGAGTAACGCGCTTAAAAACATTGCCGGAGGCTTCTTCAATATAGATAATGGCTTTGGACGTACCCTTCTGGAACTCCTCTACCGTCCGGGGTACATGATTAGAGACTTCATCGGTGGTAAGCGTGTAGAGTATTTTCGCCCGTTCCAGACACTCTTCATTCTTGCAGCCCTTTATATCATGGCTGTGCAACTGGTAGACCCGGAAGCCCTAAGCAAAAAAGAAAAGACGGAAAAGACAGAGCAGACAGACAAAGAAGAAATCATTGCCGCTAAAGAGAAGCTTACCAAAAAGATGGAGAAAACCTATAGCAAAGAGGAAAAGCGAGCCCTCGCCATCACTATAAAAAGCCTGGAGAAAAGCTTGAACAAACTGGAAGAGAAGAACGACTCCACTTCTGCCACACAGGTGTCCGAACAGAACAGCGATGATGGCGACCTCATCGATGAATTTGTAAACGACACCTCGGAAGTGGGAGACAGACTGGAAAAAGTCTTACAGAACTCTCCTTTCCTAATGAAAGTATGGAATCTGATGAAGAGCTGGGGACACGGAAACAAGGCATTCCGCATCATTGCCACACTGCCTTTGTTTGCACTTGCCACCCAACTTGCCTTCCGACGCCGGAAATATAAGTTAAACTACAATACCACGGAGCATGTGTTCATACAAGCCTACATAGCTTGCCAGATACTCCTGCTGAGCATCATCGTGCTGCCTTTCAACGGGTACGCAAAGGTAGACGATTTGTATGAGCTGCCTTTATGGCTTATTTTCGTCCTATTCTGTTGGGATTACAAACAATTGTACCGCTGCACCTGGTGGAGAAGCTTTTGGCGCACTATCCTCATGCTGACTTACAGTCTTGTGCTACTCGTCATATTCGCGTGTCTTGTAATGGCGCTGATGCTGGCCGGTATCTATGTTCTGAAATTCATTTTGTAACAGAAACCATCCCTACACGGACTGTTTCTCCTTGATGAAACAGTTTTTCTCCAATAATCTAAAAGTACAATCTGCATTAAAAGAACAAAAAAGCAAAAGAACATTTGTCCATTTAGAATAAAAAGAGTACTTTTGTGCCCGATTATTCCGCACCGGGTTCGACCAAGTGCTTTCTAAGTGATTAGAGACCACCCGACGGAGCTAACTTATACATTATATATAAGAAATGTACGCAATTGTAGAAATCAACGGTCAGCAATTCAAAGCAGAAGCTGGCAA